>Ga0189284_100113_pt1 | contig 121403 bp, 123 predicted proteins | sample N32C7minimetaG_FD_130314 | JGI IMG/M metagenome (GOLD analysis project Ga0189284, IMG submission 130314) | Marine microbial communities from the Costa Rica Dome - N32 C7 mini metaG | ecosystem: Environmental > Aquatic > Marine > Oceanic > Photic zone | place: Costa Rica: the Eastern Pacific...
GTCAGGCGATGATCGATCTGGTACCGATTCCGGCTGAGAATGTGCACCGGATGCCGACTGAGAGTAATGAACCCGCCGATGTCGCCAAACGCTATGCCGAGACCATGCAGGAAGTCATGAATGGCGCGCCCTTTGATCTGCTGTTACTGGGGCTGGGACCGGATGGTCATATCGCCTCACTGTTCCCGGAAACGCCGGCTTTGGATGTCACTGATACCCTGACGACCAGCCTGTATGTCGAAAAATTTGATTCCTGGCGGGTCACCATGACTTACCCGGTCATTAATGCAGCCCGGCAGGTCATCGTGTTTATCGCCGGCGAAGCCAAAGCCGAGATTGTCAGAGACATCACCAGCGATGCGGTCAAAGGTTTGCCGGTACAGCGTCTCGCTCCGCAAAATGACTATTACTGGTTTATGGATAAAGCCGCCGCCGGGCAGTAATCATGGCCTACCTGCTCGCAGCCGATATTGGTGGTACCAAGACGCTGATGCAGCTCAGTACGGCTGCGGGCGAGGTGATCCTGGCCGAACGTTATCACAGTGCTGATTTCCCGGATTTTGAACAGCTATTGACGACATTTTTAACACCGATTAATGAGCGTCATGAGATTACCGCCTGTTTTGCGGTGGCAGGGCCGGTGCAGGGGCAGTCGGCCCGTGTGACCAACCTGCCCTGGCAGCTTAACAGTCTGGAGATCAGAGCTCGTTTTGATTTGAAACAGGTCCTTCTCTGTAATGATTTTGAAGCTGTCGGCTACGGTATCGAGAGCCTGTCAGAAAATGAACTGCTGGTGTTGCAGGCTGGTGAGAATCGCAGTGGTCCCCGCGCGGTGATCGGCGCAGGTACCGGACTGGGGCAGGCCTACCTGATTGCCGGTCAGAACGGCTGGCAGGTTTATCCTACCGAGGGTGGCCATAGTGATTTTGCACCGGCAGACCGGACCCAGTTGCGGTTGTTTGAGCATCTGCTGGAACGTTTCGGTCATGTGTCCTATGAGCGTGTCCTATCGGGCGAAGGACTGGTTACCATCTATAACTTCCTGCGCGATTACCGCCAGTTGGAAGAGAACCCGGACTGCCGACTCGCCATGGTCAATGATGACAGTGCCAATGCCATCAGCGTCTTTGCCCGCGAGGGCGATCCGCTGGCCCGCGAGGCGATGGTGATGTTTTTCGATATATACGGCGCACAGGCCGGTAATCTGGCGCTGACCGTGATGTCTGTCGGCGGCTTATATATCGCAGGCGGTATGGCAGCGAAGAACCTTGAATTGCTGGAACAGTCCAATTTTATCCATGCCTTCAATAGTAAAGGACGTATGCAGGATTTGATGCAGGCCATCCCGGTAAAACTCATCCTGCAACCGGAAATCGGGCTTAACGGTGCCCGCTTACTGGCTGCCAAAGCCATGTATAATTAAGCCCATGAGCGACGATAATAATCATATTCAGGTTGATGTAGAAACGAGCTATCTGGCTCAGGAATCCGATCCCGATAAAGCGCGTTATCTTTTTGCCTATACCATAACCATTAAAAACCATAGTGCAGCAGCAGCCCGACTGTTGTCCCGCTATTGGAAAATCACCGGTGGTGACGGTCATGAGCAGGAAGTGGAGGGCGATGGTGTGGTCGGTCTGCATCCTTACCTGGCGCCGGACCAGGAGTTCACCTACACCAGCGCCGCTATGCTTGATACCCCGGTGGGCATGATGCAGGGTCACTACAAAATGGTCGGTGATGATGGCGAGCAGTTTGAAGTAGATATTCCGGCTTTTACACTGGCCGTGCCACGCACCCTGCACTGATTTCTTTCTTCGGTCCGTAGCTTTGAGCAGGAGGCCGGCATGACCGCTAATCAGGAAAAACTCGGCTGGCTGGTGATCGTCACCATCAGCCTGCTGTATTCGGCCATAGACCCGGTTGCTGATCGTCTTACCTGGTTGATGGAAGTACTGCCGGTGATGATTGCTATCCCGCTGCTGCTTGCCAGCCATCAACGTTTTCCTCTGACACCGCTGACTATCCGCATTATTGCTGTGTTCGCCCTGATATTGATTGTCGGTGGTCACTATACTTATGCCGATAATCCGCTGTTTGACTGGATTCAGCAGGAATGGGAGCTCGCCAGAAATCATTACGACCGCCTCGGTCATTTTGTGCAGGGGGTCGTCCCGGCGATGCTGGGGCGGGAGCTGTTACTGAGAACCTCACCGCTACAACGCGGCAAATGGCTGTTTTTCCTGCTTTGTTGCGTCAGCCTGGCGGTCAGCGCCTGCTATGAGTTCATTGAGTGGTGGGCGGCTGAAATTAATCAGCAGGCGGCTGAGTCGTTTCTCGGTACTCAGGGCGATAACTGGGATGCACAGTGGGATATGTTTCTGGCTTTATGGGGTAGTGTTCTGTCACAACTGTTTCTGGCAAAACGTCAGGATCGGCAGTTGCAGTTATTACTCGGCTGACGGCAGACACTGACCGACCGAGCCCTCTGCGCATTCACTACCGTCAATCCAGATGGCTTTATCCAGTCGTACCCCATCCAATTCAGCACCGCCCAGTTTGGCATTGCTGAGATCAGCGTAGGCGAGATCGGCATTACGCAGATCGGCATAGGACAGATCGGCTTCAGTCAAATTGCTGCCAAACAGGCTGGCATCACTCAGATTGCTATAGCTCAGATTGGCATGGTGTAGATTGGCATAGGCCATATCCGTGTTAGTCAGTAATGCATTCATCAGATTGGCATTAGCCAACTGACTGTTACGCAAGCTGGCACCGTTCAGGTCGGCACCAGTCAGAGACAAATCCGGTTTGAGACAGTTATTCCAGTTAACACCGGGTGCAGGCGGGGCCGAACAGTTGGGAAGCGGGACCGGAATCGTGGTAGGAAACAGTGTTGCCAGAATGATCAATGCCAGTAACAGCACGAAGGTCGTCAGCAGGGGCCAGAACATTTTTTCACGGCGATGACGGAACTGCTGCATCAGATAACGACGCAGGGCGCGTCTCGACATGGTGTCTTCGGGCTCCGGTGATCGGCGGTCAGCGCGTCTTTTGCGTGCTTCCCTGGGGGGAGACTTTTGCTGATGGCGTCTATCCAGCCCGGTTCGCTCATCCAGATAACGGCGGACTTTGTCCTCATCCTCTCTGGCGGGGTGCAGTGACGGTTGTTTTGCCAGTGGTAGCCAGTGTTCACTGTCGGCAGAGACTTCATCGTCCATCGATAGTCTGCCGATTTGCAGGTGTTTGCTAATCACCAGGGCACTGAAAGGCCCGGAAATTTCTCCCTGCTTGCGGATATACCATTGTCCGTGTGTGTTATTCATTGCCCGTTGCTCTGCGCAATCTCCTCATTGCTATACTAGCATTATGTTGAACTCTATTTTGTTTCCATGCAGATAAATCCGTCATTCAGCCCGCAACCGGAAGTGGTCAGAGAGGTGCCTGCTCGTCTGCTTGCCGCTGTACCTGATGGGCAGCGGGTCGAAGCTACTGTGGTTGCACGTGTGTCGGCAGACACTCTGCGTGTCCAGATTGGCGATAGTCAGTTTCAGATTAATAGCCGCCAATCCCTGCAGCCGGGACAAACCGTGCAACTTGAACGGGGTGTGGAAAACGGTAAACCGATTATCCGGATCACTGCAGGTGTGGCAGAACCTGTTCAGCCCGCTGCGTTGCTGAGACAGGGTCAGCAACTGTCAGTGGAAGTCATCAAGTTGCTGGCGCAGAACCGTTTGCTGGTAACACCCACATTAAGCAATCAAAATCCAAGTCAGACATCCGGTCCGGGAATGATGCCGAGGTTACCGTCACAGATTGAAGTGGATATCAGCCAGATCCGGCAAACCTTCCGCCCCGGCGAACGACTGGCCCTGGAAGTGCTGCGGGAGCAACCGCTGGCGGTACAGCTTAAAGCGGGTGCACCGACACGCGCTGAAGTGATCCAGCAATACCAGCGTGATCTTCTGCCGCAATTTAACCGTACAGGGCCGACGCTTAACGCGCTGAATCAACTGCCAGCCGGACTGACGATGTCGGAGCCGGTCAGGCAGAGCCTGACACAGCTGGTTCAGGGACTGAGTGAACGTCAGAGCCTGCAGCAGCCCGAAGGGCTTCGCCAGGCTTTGAACAACAGCGGTCTGTTTCTGGAAAGCCGGCTCAAAAATACACCGGCTCAACCGCTGTTGACACAGGATCTGAAAGCGAACCTGTTACAACTGGCCCAGCAACTCAGAACGGCATTGACAGAGCCCGGTCAGTCCCGGGTTCTGGATAACCCGGCGCTGATGCAAAAGCTACCAGCGGAAGTGCAGACAGCACTGCGGCAATTAACCATAACGCCGCAGGAGCTCAGAAATCTACCGGCACAGGTGCCGCCGGCACTGGCTAGTCGGGGGCAGACGCCGATGCAGTTATTACTGGGTTTATTATCAGGGCTGACCAGCCACAGTGTTCAGACACCGCCGACAACAGCCAATACACCCCAAACTTCAAACATGACCGGTGTACAGGCTTTTATCCAGGCGCGGGAAATGGTTGCCGGCCCGGCACAGCAGGCAGCACTCCGGGGGGCCGAGTGGCAGATTCTGAGAGAGCTGTTGCGGGAGGTGGAGTCTGCCTCGGCGCGGATACAGTTTAATCAGCTATCAATGCTGCGCGATCCAGATACGCCCAGCAACACCAATGTCTGGCTGTTTGATCTGCCAGTGAAGGACAAACAGCAGCTGGAGATGCTGCAAATGCGGCTGGAGCAACACGGTGCCGGCCAGAATAAGGATGACGAAGCTATCTGGCAGGTACAACTGAACCTGGAGACGCAGAATCTGGGGCCGATGCAAGCGAGAATCAGTCTGCATCAGCAGGATGTACAGGTAGTCATTTTGGCGGAAAGGCAGGACAGCATTGTACTGTTATCCCGTTATATTGAGGACCTTAATCAGCGGCTGGATAAGCTGGGCGTGACGGTCAGCCATCTCAGCTGCCGGCAGGCGCCCATCAAACCATTGACCATGGAGCCGGAGGCCGCATTGCCACAACATCTACTGGACATTTCAGTATGAGTGAAAGAGAGGATATCTTACGCGCGGTTGCATTGCAGTACGACGGCGACAATGCGCCCATCGTCACCGCGAGTGGTGAGGGGGCGATTGCAGAGGAAATTTTGCGTATTGCCAGAGAGCATAATATCCCGCTCAGGGAGGATGCGCTGCTGGCCGAGTTATTGAGTGATTTAAATCTGGGTGAAGAAATCCCGCCAATGCTGTACCGGGTTATCGCTGAAGTTATTGCTTATGCCTATCTGGTATCGGGCAAAGTGCCTGTAAATAAAAAAGAAAATCCCGGACGCTGAGGAATATAGCAGGGTACAAACAGACCTTCATCTCAGTAACATAAGATAACAAACCTTATAAAAAGCATTATAAGAATCACATTAAGTGTTGATTTTTATATATAAAAACTATATCGTCGAAACCATATTCATTTTGGTCACCCTGATGTAGCGACGATAATTAAATGAACACAGAAATCAAGGATCGTCTGCCACTGCGGCCAGAGGCAGACCAGAGCGACAGCGAACCGGTAGCCATTGCCGCTGTCGCTGATCTCCTTGATGCCAAAATTATCATCGGCGGCAGCCGTGCTGCCGATACGGCTTTTACCCAAACGCTGCTGCATGTCAGCGGCTTCAGCCACATCCTCACTGCTACCGATGGCGATGCCGTGTTGCAGCGCTTAAGAGAAGGGATTGATCACGGCAGTTGTGATATTGATCTGCTGATTGTTGACGATGATCTGCCCGGTTTTGATGCCGAGGCGACCCGGCTGATGATGGATCAATTCGATGAGTGGCGTCTGATACCGATAATCCGGCTCTGCCGGGAGTCGCAATGGGATCATGCTCAGGTACTCACCGATCTGGGACACGGCGTGACTTCCATGCTGTATCACCCGATGACTGCAGAATCCCTGCCGCCGGCAATCATGACTGCGCTTGCAGTCAAACGCGAACGCGATGTCAGTTTCCTGCATCAGCTGCAACTGGAAGATGAACTGGCCAACCTCAAGGTGATGGAAGCCCGCCTGCAATTCTCAGTGAGCCATGATGATTTAACCGGTCTGGCAAATCGTCGCCGGCTTGAGCAGTCCCTGGATCTCAGCCTGACTCAGGCACGCAATTTCATGAGCACCAGTGCCTTGTTCTATATAGATCTGGACAGCTTCAAAGTGCTCAATGATGCCGAAGGTCATGAGGCTGGCGATAACCTGCTGGTGCAGGTAGCGAATACGCTGCGGCGCTACTTCCGGGTTAACGACACACTGGTCCGGATTGGTTCCGATGAGTTCGCCGTGCTGGTGGATAACACCGATGAAGCAGCGGTGCACAAACAGGCTGAAGGACTGAAAAACCTGTTCGATGGATACAGCTTCGAACATCACAGTCATCACTACCATCTGTCGGCGAGTGTCGGAGTCAAAATCATCAGACATGGTGAAATCACCACTGTCGGTGAAATTCTTTCCCATGCCAATCAGGCCTGTTACACCGCCAAAAAACGCGGTCGCAACCGGGTGCATTTCTATAACCCGGAGGACCGGGAGATGCATACCCTGCGCCATAGCGTTGAGTGGGCACCCCGAATTCGGGCCGCCCTGAAAGAAGGCCATTTCCTGCTTGAATTTCAGCCGATATTTGCGCTCGCCAGTGCTGAAGTGACGCATTATGAATGCTTGCTGAGAATGCGGGGCGAAGGCGGTGTACTCTATTACCCCAAAGAATTTATTCCAGTCGCTGAGGCGATGGGGCTGATTCACCAAATCGACTTCTGGGTGGTCGATCATGCGCTGGATCTGCTGCGCGGCATGCCGGAGGATATCGCCTTTGCCATTAACCTGTCAGGCAATGTGTTTCTCGACGAGAAGCTTTACCCGCTGGTGCAGAACAAGCTCCGGCAGACCGGTATCAATCCGGAACGGGTGGTATTTGAAATCACCGAAACCTCGGCCATATCCAATTTTGAGTTAACCAAGCGCATGGTCACCAGCCTGCGTTCACTGGGCTGCCGTTTTGCACTGGATGATTTTGGTGCCGGCTTTAATTCCTACAGCTACCTCAAGCATTTCCCGGTCGATATTCTGAAAATCGACGGTGGCTTTATCACTGATCTGGATAATGACCCGGTGGATCAGTTGCTGGTCAAATCGATGATTGATATCGCCCATAGCCTGGGCAAAAAAACGGTGGCGGAGTTTGTCGAGCGTGAGAGCACACTGGAGCTGCTAAGAGGTTATGGCGTTGATTTTGTCCAGGGCTATCTGGTCGGCAAACCCCAGCCGGGGATTAATACCAGTAGAAAATAAGTCTAGTGAACGCCGGCCTGGCTGGTTTGTGGTCCATGCAGACGGCTGATCAGATGCGCTTCTTCATCACTCAGATTGCAGTTATCAATTAACTGCTCGATAGCTGCGCCTTTACGAGCCAGACGAATGGCATGGTCGTAGGCAGGCTGGCTGTTGGCGGTCAGATCGATAGCATGCTGATGATCACGAATCTTGGCTAAAGTCTGTTCAAAGCGCAGGATACGGTCATCGGTACCGGCGGCGCCTTCACACAGGGCTGACAGCTGATTCTGCAGGTTATGAATACGTTCAGATTGCAGTTTATACAGTTTCATCAGGTGCATGGTGGCGAGGCCAATCACCAGAAATACAGCACTCATTACAGTTATCACAACGACTAAAGTCATTTGCGGCTCCTTACGCCGTGACGGCGAAGTTAAACATATTCATCGATATGGCCCCCTTTATCATCATCGGGGTCTTTTGTTTCCGGTTTATCATCGGATTCGTTGTCATCTTCAGACGGTTTTCTCCGTTCACGCCGTTTGTCCTCCGGTGGGGGAGCCACCGGAGGACTCGGGGGGATCGGCATGGTGGGTCTGATTTCGTCCGCCATCGGATAGCTTCAGCCACTAGAACCCGGCAATGTCCGTCATTTCTTCCTGATCCAGTAGCTTATTCACATCGACCAGGATCAGTAGATACTTGTCACGGTTACAGACGCCCTGAATAAAACGTGAGCTGTCATCGCTGACGTTGGGGGCGGTGTCGATGTCTGACTGGTGTAAATAGACCACTTCAGTGACACAATCGACCAGCATGCCAATCACATGACCGGAAACTTCGACAATAATAATGCGCGAATTTTCAGTCGGCTCATGTGGCGCCAGACCGAAGCGGGTGCGGGTATCAATGACCGTGACCACATTACCACGGAGGTTGATGATACCCAGCACATAGGCCGGTGCACCCGGTACTGGCGCAATTTCAGACAGGCGTAATACTTCCTGCACCTGCATCACATTGATGCCGTAAGTCTCATTTTCCAACTGGTAGGTGACCCACTGCAGTACCGGATCTTCCGCCGTATTATCTTTTTCGCTCATTGTCCTAACCTTATGCCTGAGCTGTCAGTTTGTTGACAGTCTCTGCGTTGTGCCAATCTTGTTGAATATAAAGCAGACTTCATGCCATTTCACCTTGCTCCAGTGCGGTAAACAGCGCAGTAAGATCGATAATGCTGTGCATTGAGTCAGCAATCACGCCGCTGAACCAGGGACGCTGGCTGGTGTCATGACGCCAGTTAATATTGTCATCGTCAATATTGATAATCTGGCTGATACCATCACAGGCAATGCCAATACGACGGTCATTGATCAGCAGAATATAGCCGGGCTGCTGTTCGTCATCACGCTGATCGGTCTGTAGCAGATGACGGATATCCACAACCTCAATATGCTGGTCACGATCACGGAACAAGCCCAGTTGCCAGTGACAACGGCCCGGCAGTTGATTCAGCCCCGCTGAAGGCCAGTGCACAATATTACTCAGGGCCGACACATCGAGCGCCAGTTTCATCTCGCCGATGTGGCAGAGCAGGAGTTTATGGTTGGTGACGACCGACGTCGTGTCTGTCCCTTGGGTTGTTTTGATTTCCGTCTGTACTGAATCAGTAGGTGCCTGTGTTATTTCCGGAGCAGCTTCAGGTACGAGCTGTGGGGCTTCGGTTTCAGGTGCTGGTGTCTCTGTGACGGGTCTGTGGTCAGCCAGCATATCGCGGAAATACACCGACAGCGCATCTTCCTGCTGATGGATTTGCGTCTTAGCCATGGGAGCGCTGCGCCTCCGTTTGTATCAGCTGATCGAGCAAACGCTGATAAGCGAGACTGCCTTCTGCCTGTGGATTCATTTCCGGTAGTGGCAGGCCCAGCTTGCTGGCCTCACGAAAAGCCGGATCTACCGGCACCACATCATTCCACACCTGCCCGGGATACTGTTCATGTAACTGCTGCAGAATATCATTGGCTGTTTTGGCGCGAGTGTCGTGCATGGTGGGCACGATAAAATAGGGTAATGAACTGTGTCGCGAATGATTAATCATTGAGACGGTGTGCAGCATATGTTCCAGCCCTTTCATCGACAGAAACTCGGTCTGTACCGGAATCAGCAGGCGGTCACAGGCTGCAAGGGCATTGATCATCAATACGCCCAGCATCGGCGGGCAGTCGATAAAGACATGCTGGAAACGGTCTTTGAAAAAGCTCAGGGTCTTGCGGATGACCAGTCCCTTTCCCTGTTGTGCCCCCAACTGCCGATCCAGCGTTGCCATCGCGGTAGAGGCCGGTAACAGGAAAATATTATCATGCCGGGTCTTTTTCAGGCTCTGAAAAATCGCGCCTTTCGGTGTTTCATCCAGCTTCTGAAACAGGGTGTAGATACTGGTTTCAATCGAATCCGGATCGTAACCTAGATACGTTGTCATCGAGCCATGCGGATCCAGATCCAGGATCAAAGTTGACTCACCTCGCTGCGCCAGCAAACTGGCTAAGGAAATAACGGTGGTGGTTTTAGCCACACCGCCTTTCTGGTTACAGACTGCCCAGACACTCATGGTTCAGCCTTGTCTGTGTTAACAGCACTGTCTTCCGGTGTTTCCTCAGCCGGCGATGACTGGAGAGCGGCTTCAGGAACGCTGTCAGAAGGATTGCCGGCATTAAACAGCTCGAGACTGCGGCGACTCGCATCACGACCCAGCACAACCAGTACCACACGGCGGTTTTTCTGACGACCTTCCTCGCTGCTGTTATCAGCGACCGGACGGTGCTCACCAAAGCCGGCAGCAGACATGCGGTCCGGTTGCACGCCATAGCGGTCCAGCAGGTGCACCACACTGGCAGCGCGGGCGGCCGATAGTTCCCAGTTGGATGGAAACCGTGGCGTGTTAATAGGATTGTTATCAGTGAAACCTTCCACCTGAATCGGGTTGGCCGAAGTCTGCAGAATATCAGCGATTTCGCCGATGATCGGCACAGCGGCACGCTCGAGGCGGGCTTCACCGCTTTCAAACAATACCCGTGATTTGATTTCCAGCTCCAGCCAGTCGTCTCCCTGTTTGATGATCACATCTTCAGAGGCAATCAGGTCTGACAACGCCGTGCTGAACTGCTGCGATAAGTCATTAATAGTTTTGATATCTTCGACGCTGGCCGGCGGCGGTCGGTTGGGTACATCCGGCAGTTCGATCTGATATTCAGGTTCCAGCGGATCGCCGGGTGAGGGCGATTGCTGTCCTTCACCGCGACTGAGTTCGCCTATCTGGATAGGCTCCTCACTGCGCACCGGCTCAGAAAATACCGCCTTCAGGCTTTGTGATAACACGCGGTATTTACCCTCATTGACGGCGGAGATGGAATACATGACCACAAAAAACGCAAACAGCAGCGTAATGAAATCGGCGTAGGAAACCAACCAGCGTTCATGGTTTTCATGTTCTTGATGTTTTTTCCGGCGCGCCATCGCTACCTCAATTCAGGTAAGCCTGAAGTCGACTTTCGATATTACGCGGATTTTCTCCATCCGCGACGCCAATCAGTCCCTCAATCAACATCATGCGAAGCCGGCTGCGCTGAGCGACCACCGACTTTAACTTATTGCCGATAGGTAAAAACAACAGGTTGGCCAGGCCCACACCATAAATAGTGGCAACAAAAGCGACCGCGATTCCCGAGCCCAGTGAGGATGGATCAGCCAGATTACCCATCACGTGAATCAGGCCCATCACCGCACCGATAATACCGATGGTCGGTGAGTATCCGCCCATGGCTTCATAGACCTTGGCAGCCTGGATATCGTCTTCTTCTTCCAGATCCAAATCGTTTTCCAGTACTTCACGGATCATTTCCGGCTCGGCACCGTCAGCAATCAACTGGAGGCCTTTCTGAGTAAACAGATCGGTTTCATCCATCGCCATGGACTCCAGCCTCACCAGTCCTTCGCGACGAGCGACCTGGTTCCATTCCAGAATTTTCTCCAATAGCGTGCTTGCTGACATTTTGGGCGGTATAAATACCCAGACAGTCCGCCGCAGTGCCCGCAGAAAGGTGTTCATCGGTGTCTGCAGCATCACGGCACCCAGGGTACCGCCGAATACAATCAGCATCGCTACCGCATTCAAAATCGTATCGAGGTGACCGCCTTCCAGATGCTGACCAACCAGAATGGCGCCAAAGCCGATGATAAGACCGAGGATACTGAGAATATCCATTAATGCAGCTCCGCCAATTGCTGGCCGATATCACTGAGGTCGAGAACTTTATCGGCAAGCCCGGCTTTGGCTACCGCCATCGGCATGCCATAAATTGTGCTGCTCAGTTGATCCTGAGCCCAGATGCTACCGCCCAGCTGTTTGATAGCCTGGCAGCCGTCACGACCATCGCTGCCCATACCGGTCAGAATAATCGCCAGTGTCTCCGCCGCACAGACGCGGGCGATCGAGCTGAATGTCAGATCAACACAGGGTTTGTAGGTCTGGGTCGGGTCGCCATCTTCAACATGTAGATAGAGTCGGCCGGGTCGGCCCTTTATCAGCATCTGCTGACCGCCGGGAGCCAGATAGGCCGTCCCCGGATTCAATGCTTCCCCGTGTTCAGCCTGCTTGACGTGAATCCGGCATTGATTATCCAGACGCTCAGCAAAGGAGGGGGTAAATGTTGCCGGCATGTGCTGGACCATGACAATGGGGCTGGGAAAGGAAGCGGGTAATTGCGTCAGCACTTTCTGCAAAGCCACGGGGCCCCCGGTGGAAGTACCTATTGCGACCAGTCCCGGTGCCTCAATCTGTTTTTTGTCGCGGCTTCGGGGCGATGTCGGGGTAGCAGCGGGCTGCAGGGGCTCTTCCAGGCTGGCACGAAAACCGCTGGCCAGATGGTAAATACGCTGACACAATTTTTTCTGTGCTTCGCTACGATCAGATGACAGATCCTCGAATCGTTTAGGCAGGAAGTCAGTGGCACCGGCCTCAAGCGCATCCAGGGTGGATTTAGCACCCTCGGTGGTCCAGGTCGACAACATCAGTACCGGTGTCTGACGCAGCGCCTTGATTTTACGTACGGCACTGATACCGTCCATGACGGGCATTTCCAGATCCATGGTGACCACATCAGGACGCAGGGTCTGTACCCGGTCGATGGCTTCCTGACCATTACTCGCCGTGCCCACGACTTGCAGCCGGGGATCGGCATCAATAATTTCGGTCAGACGCTTTCGGAAGAAACTGGAGTCGTCGACAATCAGAACCTTAACCGTCACAGTGGCTCCTAATATCCGCGGTTGGCGTAGGCTTTCATCAACTCGGGGAAGTCGAGGATCAGCGCGATGCGGCCGTCACCGGTAATTGTCGCGCCGGCCAGTCCCTTGGTACCGTGCAGCAGCGCGCCGAGCGGTTTGATCACGACTTCTTCCTGTCCCAGCAGTTGATCGACAACAAAGCCAACACGCTGGGTGCCGACATTGACGATCACCACGTGTTCGATATCAGAATCTGATTCTTCACTTGGGTTGTAATGTTTGACCAGCCATTTACGGAGGTAGAACAGCGGCAGTGCCTTGTTTCTGACCATAATGGTTTCCTGGCCGTCGACCACATTGGTTTTCGACAGATCCAGATGGAAAATCTCGTTGACGCTGACCAGTGGGAAGGCAAAAATCTGATCGCCCAGCATCACCATCAGGGTGGGCATAATGGCGAGTGTCAGTGGCACTTTAATCGACAGCGTGGTGCCAACTCCGATTTCCGATTTAATATCGATGACGCCGTTGAGTTTGGAAATGCTGGTTTTGACCACATCCATACCCACGCCGCGGCCGGAAATATCGGAGATTTCCTGTTTCATCGAAAAGCCGGGCGAGAAGATCAGTGAGAAGCACTCGGATTCAGTCAGCCTGGCAGCGGTGTCCTCATCCATCATGCCTTTTTCCACCGCTTTACGGCGTAGCACTTCCGGATTCATGCCGGCACCGTCATCAGCAATGGTCAGCAGAATATGGTCACCTTCCTGGGCCGCAGCCAGCACAATATTACCCTGGCGTGGTTTACCGGCAGCTTCACGCACATCCGGCATTTCGATACCGTGATCGACAGCATTTCTGACCAGATGCACCAGCGGATCGGCCAGTGCTTCAACCAGATTTTTATCCAGATCGGTTTCTTCACCGCGCAGTTCCAGATTAATGTCTTTTTTCAGGCTGCGAGCCAGATCACGGACGACGCGGGGGAAACGACCAAAGACTTTTTTGATCGGCTGCATCCGGGTTTTCATCACCGCTGTCTGCAGGTCGCCGGTGACCACCGTCAGGTTGTTGACCGCCTTGGCCATTTCCTCATTTTCAAACGCGGCTTCCAGAGTGCTGATACGGTTACGCACCAGCACCAGCTCGCCGACCATGTTCATGATGTCATCGAGACGGCTGGTATCAACACGGACACTGGTATCGGCCTGTTTTGCCGGTGCAGCGGCCTTGGCGGCTGTAGCCGACTCTGGTTTGGATTCCGGCGTCGGTTCAGGCTTATCGGCTTCTGTTTTATCAGCCTGACTGGCAGGCGTTGACGGTGGTTGTTTTACAGGCTCGGCTTTAGACGGTTCGGCCTGTGCTGGGGCAGCTTTAGGTGCAGCCGCATTGCTTGTTGGCGCTGATTGATTTTTTTTGCCCTGCAGTTGATCCAGCAGTGCTTCAAATTCTTCTTCAGTGATATCGTCGCCGTTACTGCTGCTTTGTTCTGGCGATGCAGCTGCGGTTTTTTCTGGCTGCTCAGGCTCTGCACTGCTGCCAGGGGGGGCATTACCGTGCAACTGATCGAGCAGCGCCTCGAACTCATCATCAGTGATTTCATCATCAGCGGCTGCATTGGAGGCAGTCGTATCAGCAGCAGGCGCCGTGTCAGGCTCAGGTTGCGGTTCTGGCTCCGGTGCAGCTTGCTGTGGTGGTGTGTAAGGCACACTGTCGTTGTCGAGATAGGCTGCCAGTTGCGACAGGATTGCCGGGTCGGCAGCGGTTGGATACTGGCCGGATTTCAGCTCGTCGAACATGGTGTTGAGAATATCGAGCACCTTGAGAAAGGTATCCATCATATCGGCATCAACATAACGTTCGCCCTGACGCAGCAGATTGAAGACGTCTTCGCCTTTATGACACAGGTTGACCATGGCTTCCAGACTGAGGAAGCCAGCGCCGCCCTTGATGGTATGAAAGCCGCGGAAAATCGAGTTGAGCAGATCTTTATCCTGCGGGCTGTTTTCCAGCTCGACCAGTTGCTCGTTCAGGCCTTCCAGTATTTCTTCGGCTTCAACCAGGAAGTCCTGCAGAATTTCATCATCGGTATCCAGCGTCATGCATCAGTTCCTCAGAAGCCGAGGCTAGATAGCAAGTCATCCACATCGTCCTGGTCATTGACCACGTTGGGGTTGTCCTGTGCGTTTATCTGCGGGCCTTCGGCTTTAATAGGGTCAGTCTCTTTTTTCGGTTTACTTTCCTGCTGGTGTTTGCCGGCCACTTTGACCAGTTGCACCAGATTGTCTTCCACTTCTTCAACCAGATTGATGACCTGGCGGATCACTTGCCCGGTCAAATCCTGGAAGCCTTGAGCCAGCATCATTTCCGACAGATTGGCGTGAACCTGGTCGGCATGGCCTTTTACAGTGGGCAGATAGGCTTCAATTTCTTTCACCAATTGCCGGAATTCTTCCGCCGTCATTTTTTTCTTGCGGAAACGTTGCCAGCTTTCATCTATCTTTTCGGCAGTTTGGCGGAGTTCTTGAGCCAAAGGCAGGGTTTCATCAATGTACCCCAGCGTTTTGTGAGCGGCTTCTTCGGTGGTGGTGATGACATAATTAAGCCGGTCACGGGTATTGGGGATATCGTTTTCGGTTAAGTCGATAAGCCGCGAGTCGACATTGAAGTTGCTCAATGCTTCGTGCAGTTCGCGGGTCAGTTTGCCTACTTCCTGAAAAAGTTGGCTTTCGTGTGACTGGGTGAGGATGGTCAGTTGCTTGTTGGCATTTGATTCATCGTTCTTTTCCAGCGCCGAAACAAGGGCGCGGGCAGCATCGAGCTGAATATCTTGGTTGGGGGAAGCCATGAGCAGGGAAGCTCCTTATTGTGCGTTGATCCGTTCGAAAATCTTTTCGATTTTCTCCTTCAGTGTAGCGGCAGTAAATGGTTTGACAATGTAACCATTCACACCGGCCTGGGCGGCTTCAATGATTTGTTCGCGTTTGGTTTCGGCGGTCACCATCAGTACCGGTAATGTCGACAGTTTTTCATCGGCACGAACGGCTTTGAGCAGATCGATCCCCTGCATACCCGGCATATTCCAGTCAGTGATCAGGAAATCAATGCCACCTGCCTGCAGGATGGGGAGGGCAGTTGTACCATCATCGGCTTCCTGGGTATTGTTAAAGCCGAGATCACGCAGCAGGTTTTTTATAATCCGTCGCATTGTGGAAAAATCATCCACAATCAGGATTTTCATATTTTTATCCAAAACTAACCTCCAAAAATTACATAATCCAGTCACGAAGTTTGGATCGGAGCCGGAGCACAGTCTGACTGTGGATCTGACTTACCCGGGATTCACTGACCCCCAGGACTTCTCCAATCTCCTTCAAATTCAGCTCGTCATTATAATACAGGCTCATCAGCAGTCGCTCCCGCTCCGGTAAGCCATCGATAGCCTGAACCAGAGCAAGTTGGAAATCATCATCCTGCACTTCGGCATCCGGAGAAGCCGGTGCCGTTGTCAATGGATGAGCCTGGGTTTCATCGTTATCGGTGAACTCGTCAAGACTGAACAACTGATGTCCGGTGGAATCCTGGAGCTGCTGATGATAGTCGTCGAGATTCAGGCCCAATGCGCTGGCGACTTCCGCATCGGTCGCATTGCGGCCTTTGTGCTGTTCAATCTCACGCATTTTCTCGGAAATTTCGCGGGCTTTTTTATGCACCGAGCGCGGTGCCCAGTCGTTACGACGAATCTCATCGAGCATTGATCCGCGGATACGAATACCGGCATAAGTTTCGAAACTGGCGCCCTGTGAAGCATCAAACTGATGCGAGGCATCAAGCAGACCGATCATGCCGGCCTGGATCAGATCTTCGACATCCACTGAAGCCGGAAGGCGGGCGATCAGGTGGTAGGCGATACGCTTGACCAGTGCCGCGTGGTGTTCGACCAGTTCTGATTTTGATTGTCCTGATGCGTACATGGCAGCTCCGCTGTTCATGCCATTTCCATACTAGCCTGAATGAGTCGCTCTACGAAAAACTCCATATGGCCACGCGGTTGCTTCTGCACCGGCCAGTATTCAATTTTCTTGGCCAGATGTGCAAACGCCGTGGCTGATTTGCTGCGAGGGTAGGCATCCACCACACTGCGCTGTTTTTTGACAGCGCTGCGCAGATCGTCATCGAAAGGAACGATACCCATAAAGTCGAGCGTTACATCGAGAAAACGCTCACAAACCAGCGATATCTTATCGAACAGCTCGCGTCCTTCCTGCACACTACGACTCATGTTGGCAATGATATGGAAGCGTTCAACACCATGCTCGCGGCTCAGAAGCTTGATCAGCGCATAGGCATCGGTGATTGAAGCAGGCTCATCACAGACCACAACAATGACTTCCTGTGCTGCCTTACTGAAACTGACAACGCTGTCGGCAATGCCCGCGGCGCTATCGATCAGCAGTACATCGATATGCTGATCCATTTCACTGAATGCCTGGATCATGCCGGCATGCTCAGCGGTGCTGAGTTCAGCCATTTTCTGGACGCCGGAAGCGGCCGGAATAATTTTCAGACCGGCAGGGCCTTCAACAATAATGTCTCTAAGGCTTTTACTGCCATCGAGTACATGCAGCAGGTTGTACTGCGGGTGAAGTCCCAGCATGACATCAATATTGGCCAAACCCAGATCGGCGTCGAGTAATACCACTTCCTTGCCCTGAGAAGCCATGGCAACTCCCAGGTTGACGGTCACATTGGTCTTACCGACACCGCCTTTACCGCTGGCAATGGCGATGACTTTGACCGGACGCGGGGGATTCAGCTGGCGACGCAGGCCGGCGGCTTGATCCTGGGAATTTTCAGCCATAGGCGGCAAAACCTCCGTAACTGGACAGGGTCTGCGGATCCAGTTGTTGTTCATCATTCATCAGTTCACTGGCTTGGTTGACCAGCGTATTAGGTCGGGCCAGGCTCAAATCTTCCGGCACCTGCTGCCCGTCGGCGATAAAAGCCAGCGGCATCTGATGGCGAATCATCGCAGAGATGGCACCTCCCAAGCTGCTGGTCTCATCGGTTTTGGTCAATATACAGCCACTCAGGTCAAGGTGCGAGAAGGCCTTAATAATATCATCCATGCCACTGCTCTGGGTGTTGGCAGACAGCGTCAGCAGGGTTTTTACCCTCGGTGACTGCTGTTTAAGCAGGGCAAATTTTTCGGTGAGTTGCATATCCCGTTGATTCATTCCCGCAGTATCTATCAGGATAAAGCGTCGATCAAGCAAGTCGGCCAGGGTTTCCGAGAGTTCAGCATGGCTACGGGCAACGCGAATTGGCACGCCCAGAATGCGGGCGTAACTGCGCAGTTGTTCCTGGCCGCCAATGCGGTAGCAATCGGTGGTGACCAAAGCGACCTGGCGTGCACCGTGTTTGAGTGCACAGCGTGCGGCCAGTTTGGCGATCGTCGTGGTTTTGCCGACGCCGGTGGGGCCAACCAGTGCATAGATCCCCCCCTGCGACAAAAAGTCGTCATTTGACAGACGAATTTGGCTGGCAAGTCGTCCCATCGAATGACGCCAGGCCGTTTCCAGATCATCCAGGCCAGCCATCTGCGCGGTAATCGTTTTGGCGATTTCGACGTCGACGCCCATGTGCAGAAAGCGTTTCAGTAGTTGCATCTGGATCGGGCTTTGCCGTTCCATATCTTTCCAGGTCAGATCAGATAGTTGATGCTGCAGCATATCACGCAGGCTGGCGATTTCCCGGCGCATCTGTACCAGGGTCGGCTCCTGCGACCAGATATTTTCTTTCGGTGCTGGCCGGGGCGTTTCATAGCGTGGTTCGCTGGACGGATTGATTTCTACTTTGGGTTGTTGGCGAGGTTCATCAACGACCGCTTGTGTCTGACGGCGAAACTGACTTTCGTCGTAGTCAGTCGCGGCGACGATTTCAATACCGCCGTCGACCCGGGTATTAGACAGGATCACGGCGTCAGGTCCCAGTACTTCCCGGACCTCGCGGATTGCCTGACGTACGTCAGCAGCCTGGAAACGTTTGATTTTCATAAATCACAACCTCAATCTGTCACATTCAGCGGCCGATATTGGCCACAATCCTGATTTGTTTGTCGTCCGGTATTTCGTTGTAGGACAACACGTTCAGGCCCGGAATAGAATGGCGGATAAAGCGTGAAATCCAGCTTCTCAGCCCTGCCTGTACCACCAGGATGGCTGCATCGCCTGTCATTTCCTGTCTTTGCGTTACTTCCTGCAGATTCTTATGCATGTTCTCCGCCAGACCAGGTTCCAGGCTCGCGCCACCCTCACCGGATGCCTGCAGAGTTTTCAGCAAAATCTGTTCCAGTTCTGGATCCAGCGTAATGATCGGCAGTTCATTATTGGTGCCGTTGATGTGCTGGATGATGGAATGGCTGAGTGCCATCCGGGTCGCAGCGGTAATCGCTTCCGGATCGGGATTACGCGCAGCCTGTTCCGAAATTGCTTCAGTAATAGTACGGATATCGCGCACCGGAATATTTTCTTCCAGCAGGTTCTGCAGCACTTTCTGTACGGTGCCCAGCGGCACGGTATCCGGCACCAGACCCTCGACCAGCTTGGGCGCGGTTTTGGCGAGGTTGTCCAGCAGGTGCTGAACTTCCTCACGGCCCATCAGATCCTGGGCATGATTATTCAGAATCTTGCTCAGGTGTGTGGCAATAACCGTGTCAACATCCACCACGGTATAACCCTGAGCCTGAGCATGTTCGCGCTGGCTGGATTCGATCCAGACTGCGTCCAGGCCAAAGGCCGGGTCCTGGGTTTTGATGCCATCCAGAGCGCCAAATACCTGACCCGGATTAATCGCCAGCATGCGTTCCGGATGCACTTCCGCTTCACCGAAAGTGACGCCGAAAAGTGTAATCTGATAGGTGGTCGGTGCCAGATCCAGGTTATCGCGAATATGCACCGGCGGAATCAAAAAGCCCATTTCCTGAGAGATTTTTTTACGTATGCCTTTGATACGGTTCATTAACTGGCCGCCCTGATTTTTATCGACCAGCGGAATCAGTCGGTAACCCACTTCCAGCCCAATCGGATCAACCGGGCTCAAGTCATCCCAGCTCAGCTCACGCTGTTCACGCGGTGTGTCCTGCTGCGGCTGCTGGGCCACCAGTTCGGCTGCAACGGCAGCTTTTTGACGTTGGTGAATATACCAGGCTGTGGTACCGCCAATCGCTGCCAGAATCAGGAAAGGAATGTTGGGCATGCCGGGAATCAAGCCCATGCCACCGATGATCGCGGAGGTTATAGCGAGTGTTTTAGGGTTACTGGTGAGCTGACCGATGATCTGTTCGCCCATATCCTGTTCCTTGGTGGAACGGGTGATTAACAGACCGGCAGCAGAGGCCAGCAATAAGGACGGGATCTGTGCGACCAGACCGTCACCGATAGTCAGCAGGGTGTAATACTGTGCTGCCTGAGCGAAAGTCAGATCATGTTGGGCGACACCGATAATGAAACCGCCGATGATATTGATAAACAGAATCAGAATACCGGCGATGGCGTCACCACGGACAAATTTACTGGCACCGTCCATGGAGCCGTAGAAGTCCGACTCCTGCATGATTTCCTCACGTCGGCGGCGGGCTTCATCCTGATCAATCAAACCCGCATTCAAATCGGCATCAATCGCCATCTGTTTACCGGGCATGGAGTCCAGGGTGAAGCGGGCACTGACTTCGGCGATACGGGTGGCACCTTTGGTAACCACCACAAAGTTAATGATCACAAGGATGGCGAACACGACGAAGCCGACGGCATAATTACCACCGATAACAAACTCGCCGAAGGCCTCAATCACATTACCGGCGGCCGCAGTGCCGGTATGCCCCTCAAGCAGGATGATGCGTGTTGAAGCGACGTTCAGGGCCAGCCTGAGCAGGGTCGCAATCAGCAAAATACTGGGGAAGGCTGCGAAGTGCAGCGGCTTGAGCATGTAAATACTGGCCAGCACAATCACCAGCGACAGGGCGATATTGAAGGTAAACAGCATATCCAGCATGAAAGCCGGCAGCGGCAGGATTACCATGGCTAGGAGAGCCACCAGAAGCATCGGCGTAGCTAAATGTCCGTTTACTACAGAGCGAAAACGGGCAGCCAGTACGTTGTTTTCCATCCAATTTCCTTTAGTGCAGTGTGTCGGGATGCGCTGGCGCCGGCGGTGACCGGCGTCATTTTAGTCAGGCATCACGTCTTAAATCATCAGGTATCGGCAGGTCTTCTGTATTCAGATGCGGTTTGTTGCCACCTTGTTTCCGGTAGCGACGCAACTGGAAGACAAACGCCAATACCTGGGCTACTGCAATATACAGACCAGATGGAATTTCATCGCCGATTTCGGTTGAGTAATAGACCGCCCGGGTCAGTGGTGGCGCAGACAGAATCGGCACTTCGTTATGTTCAGCAACCATTCGGATTTGCTGAGAAATCAGGTCGGCCCCCTTGGCGACGACAAGCGGCGCACCGGTTTTAGTCTGATCATATTTGAGGGCGACGGCATAATGGGTGGGGTTGGTGATAACAACATCTGCAGACGGGATATCCTGCATCATTCTCTGTTGTGACATTTGTACCTGTAGCCGGCGGATACGACCCTTAACCTCTGGATTACCCTCGGAGTCTTTCATTTCGTCTTTGACTTCCTGTTTGGTCATCCTTAGCTGACGGCTGTGATTCCACAGCTGAAACGGTACATCAATCAATGCAATCAGAATCAGGCTGGAGGTAATCGCCAGGAACACGGTGAGCGTCAGGTATCCGAGATCGGCCATGGCGACTTCGGCTTCCTGTCGCCCCAGTGTCAATAATTGGTCACGAATACTCCACAAAATCGCCGTAGAAATGGCACCAATCAGGATAAATTTACCCAAAGCTTTGGCGAGCTCCACCAGTCCCTGTGGACCGAAAATCCGTTTCACCCCTTTCAGTGGACTCATGCGTTCGCCTTTGGGCACCATGGCCTGGCCAGAGAAGTTCCAGCCGCCAATCAGTGCTGGCGCAGAGAGAGCGGCAATCAGCGTGACCGCCAGAAAAATACCGACATCAAAAGCCATAATTTCGATGCACTGAATAAAGGTGTTGAGCATGGCATCGGTATCGAATAGTTGCTTGCGGGTCAGACTGAAAGACAGCGCCATCACCTCACCCAGATCGGCGACGATATTCTCACCGACAAAAAACAGGGTCACGGCACTGAGGATGAGCACCAGTACCGTTGTCAGTTCAGTGGATCGGGGAACCTGGCCTTTTTCACGCGCCTGTTCAAGGCGCCTCGCCGTGGGCTCTTCTGTTTTATCTTGTCCTGTTTCTTCAGCCATCTTGTTCTACCAGCAAACGTGCTGTTTGCAGCATGGTGTCACTCATATCTACTAAATGTTCACCGACGAGCGGTAAGGTCACCATGATGATCACAAAACCCAGAATGATCGTCATCGGAAAACCGATGGAGAAAGGGCTGATTTGCGGGGCAGCCCGTGACAGGATCCCGAAAGTCAGGTTGACCATCATCAGTGAACCTATCGCCGGTAATGCAATAATGACACCAGCGGCATACATCCAGCTGGCCTGACCGGCGACATCTCGGAAATCTGTCGCAGTTAGCCCCTCGGCACCCACAGGCATCGTGCTGAAACTCTCGTTCATCACCTGTATCAGTACCAGGTGGCCATCAATCGTAATGAATAAGAGTGTGATAAGAATCAGGTAGAGCTGACTGATAACTGGCACCATGACGCCATTCTGGGGATCAACCATCAAGGCAAAACCCAGCCCCATCTGCATCGCAATGATCTGACCGGCCACAATGAAAGCATTGAACAGCAGCTGAAGAATAAAGCCCATACAGGCACCAATCAGAATTTGCTGAGCGATGATCAACAGGCCAGTGGCACTCAGGGGATCAACCTGAGGCATTTCGGTGGAAATCCCAGGAATAATGACCATGCTTACCGCCAGAGCTAACAGCAGGCGGGCACGGGCACTAACAAAATTACTGCTGAAAATCGGTGCCACCATCACCATGGCGGTGATACGAAAAAAAGGCCACAGGTAACTGCCCAGTGCGCCAGTGATTTCAGCAATGCTGAATTCCATCTGCGTCTGCCTAGCCGATCAGAAACGGAATATCTTCAAACAGTCGCTTTGTAAAGCTTATCAGCATGCTCAGCATCCAGGGACCTGCTGTCATCAATACCAGCAAAGTGATAAAAAGCTTGGGAATGAAGGTCAGCGTCTGTTCGTTAATTGATGTCGCAGCCTGGAACATACTCACCAGCAGGCCGACGAACAGGGCGGGCAGCAAAATCGATGCAATCAGCACACTGATTAGCTGCAGAGTTTGTTGCATGACGGTGAGTACAGTTTCCGGAGTCATAGCATTTAAATATAGAAACTTGACGCCAGGGTGCCCATCAGCAGCGCCCAGCCGTCTATTAACACAAACAGCATCAGTTTGAACGGCAGCGAGATCAGCATTGGTGACAACATCATCATACCCATTGCCATCAATACACTGGCAACCACCAGGTCAATGATGAGAAAAGGAATAAAGATCAGAAAGCCGATCTGAAATGCAGTTTTCAGCTCACTGGTGACGAAGGAGGGCAGCAGCAGGCTGTAAGGAATATCCTCCGGTGTCTGCATTTCTTCATAGCCGCCGATAGACGCAAACAGTTCAATATCCGTTTCACGGGTCTGGGCCAGCATGAATTCCTTGAATGGGGCACCGCCACGTTCAAAAGCAGTACTGAACTCAATTTCACCGTCCATGTATGGGATCACGGCTTCGTCATAAGCCTGGCCGAAAATCGGATGCATGATAAAAATGGTCAGGAATAAGGCGAGACCAATCAAAATCTGATTCGAGGGGGTCGACTGTACCCCCATTGCCTGGCGCAGAATGGCCAGCACGATGATGATGCGGGTGAATGAGGTCATCATCATTAACCCTGCCGGCAGCAGGGTCAGCACCGTCATCAGTGCCAGGATTTGCAGGGTCAGACTGTAGCTCTCGCCACCTTCTGTATCGGTCACGGTTAAAGCCGGTATGCCCTGTTCGGCACCCAGCGCCAACATAGGAGACAAAAGCAGTGTCAGTAAGACCAGCAGGCGCATCAGCGTTCTCCCCGCTGTTGCATGATCTGACGTAATTTGCCGGCAAAATCCGGACGCTCTCTGCTGTCAGCAGCTAAGGGTTTTTCCAGTTTATGCAGCAGGTTGACCTGTTGCGGGGTTACGCCGAGTAGCAGCTGTTCGTCACCGATTTGAACCAGCACCGCCCGTTCGCGGGTGCCCAACGGCAGCCCGGCGATGACTCTCATTTTACCGTTGGCGGCAGTATGAAAACTGGTCGTGCGTTTAAGCAGCCAGGCAACGAGTACGATACAGCCCAGCACCAGCACCAGGCCCATCACCGTCTGCAACAGGCTCATCGCTGATAACGGTGATTCGCTTAAAGTCCTTGCGCCTTCCTGCTTTTCGGCGGCATAGAGCGGGAATGAGAGCAGCCAGACACTGCTGCTGAGCAGACATTTTTTCATTATCAGCGTAGCTTTTTAATGCGTTCCGCCGCACTGATCACATCAGTCAGGCGAATACCGAATTTGTCATTAACCACCACGACCTCGCCGTGCGCGATCAGGGTGTCATTCACTAATACATCCATCGGTTCACCGGCCAGACGATCCAATTCCACCACCGAACCCTGACTCAGTTGCAGCAGATTACGAATACTGATGCGGGTGCGGCCGATTTCCATTGATATGGTGACGGGAATGTCCATGACCATGTCGAGATCGACATCTTTTCGTGGCTTGGCCTCATCATCCAGCTGAGCGACCGGGGCCGGGTTGGCCTGTTGCTGCTGGGCTTCGCTATCGGCCTGTTCCTGCAGTGCCTCTGCCCAGGGATCATTATCGTCACCGCCGCCGGCTTCGTCGCTCTGTTCTTCCAGCGCTGCGGCCCATTCGTCGGCCAGAGCCTGATCATCTTGTTTGGTATCTTCACTCATTTTTTCTTACCTTTGTTCAGCTGGTAGCTCGGTGTCTGATCTTTCGGGTGTTCGATAATTTCCTGAATTTTCAGAGCCGCTTTGTCCTCGTGTTCACCATAGCTGGCACGGAACATCGGCACATCCTCCACCATGGTGACAACATGTTTTGGCATATCAATCGGTATGATATCGCCGGCCTTGAGCTTGATGATTTGTTCCAGGCTCAGCGTACTCTGTGCGAGGTTGGCCCAGAGCTCCACCTCGGCAATCTTGATTTCTTCACGCATTGCTTTGGCCCAGCGGCCGTCGTCCATTGAGCGGTCACTCTGCAGACCGGTATCCAGCAGTTCGCGAATCGGTTCCAGCATCGAATAGGGGAAGGTCACGTGGACATCACCGCCGCCGCCATCCAGTTCGACGTGGAAAGTCGAAATTACGACGACCTCACTGGGGCTGACAATATTCGCAAATTGCGGATTCACTTCATGGCTGACAAATTCGAAGTCGACCTCCATCACCGGTGACCAGGCTTCGGTTAAATCACGGAAGCACAAGTTCAGCACCATGTTAATGACGCGCAGTTCGGTCGCTGTGAATTCACGTCCCTCGATACGTGCCTGGAAACGGCCTTCACCACCAAAATAATTGTCGAGAATGGTGAACACCAGCTTGGGTTCCAGCACAATCAGGCCGGTGCCGCGCAGCGGGTGCAGGTGGATCAGGTTGAGACTGGTCGGCACAAACAGCGTATGAACGTATTCAGAAAATTTCATCACCTGAACGCCGCCCACCGAGATTTCCGCCGAGCGTCGCAGCATGTTAAACAGGCTAATCCGCAGATACCGGCCGAAACGTTCGTTTATCATTTCCAGCGTCGGCATCCGGCCACGAATGATTCTTTCTTCGTTACCGAAATCGTAGGGACGCGGCATGCCGGTATCCGGATCGATATTCGATCCGGTTTCGAGTTCGCCGTCGCCCATGCCGTTCAGCAGAGCATCGACTTCATCTTGTGAGAGTATGTCGTGGACAGCCATGGTTATTGCATGAGGAAGCTGGTGAAATACACTGCTTCCAACTCATTCTCCAGAGATGTTTCGGATTTCAGAATCCGGTTAATTGTTTCCAGGCAGGCCTGTTGCAATGCCTGGGTACCTTCGCTGGTCAGCAAACCGTCATAATTTTGACTGTAGAGCAGCATCAGCAATTCGTGCTGGATAGCAGGCAGGTGGGTCTTAACCGCATCAATGACCGCCTGGCTTCGCGCCATCACTTTCATTTTGACCTGCATATATCGTACCTGGCCGCCGCTTTGTTCTGAAAAATTAACAATAAACGGCTCTTCGATCGTGTAGTAAACAGGTGCCTGTTTCACCGGCTCAGTCTGATCAGCAGGCTCGTTTTCACCATTGCCTGTCAGCATAAATACGCCAAAACCAATAACCGCCAGCAACAGAACTGCAATCACAATCACCAGAATCTTGGTGGTTTTATTGTTTTTTTCTTCAGCGACGTCGATATCGTCTTGTTTTTCAGCCATGAACGCCTTCCGTTGTTAAGGTTTGTTTTAAATTAGCAAAGAGTGTGCCGTTATTGCAGGATGAAGCGGGTAAAAAAAACCTGCTCCAGGCCGTTATTACCGGTTTCCTCAGCCAACAGGCCACGAATCCGTTCCAGTGCCTGTTGTTGTAACAGCTCTCTGCCGGCAACAGAAGTGATGGTGGCGTAACTCTGATCGGTAAACAGCAGGCGCAGGGAATCCTGAATCATCGGCAGATGGGTTTGCGCACTCTGAATAATTTCGGGGTCATCTGATTTCAAAGCCACCTTGATTTGCAGATAACGCATCTTTTCTTCACTTTGTTTGAGGAAGTTGATGGTGAATGGATCCTCAATCGCGAAATAGGGTGAAGCGGCAGCGTCGGCAGATTCGGCTGCCTGCAGCGGCAAAGACAGCATCAGACATAGGACGAGGCAGATTGAGATGAGGGGCTGAATCATTGCTTGCTATACTCCCGCTTTTGGAATTGATGAAAATAATGTTGTTGATTATGACAAGCTTGCACTACAGGTTAAAGGGGACAGAGCGTGGCTGACAGACCGAACAAAATTCAACGGGGCTGCAATTGGCTGGATCGTGTGCTCACTGTTCCTCAGTATTTATTGCCGCAGCATACGCTGTCAGTGATGATGCATCGTCTGACCCAGAGTCAGGTAGGCTGGTTCAAAAACGCTTTTATCCGTTTTATTTGCTGGTGGTTCAAAGTCGATCTTGATGAAGCGGCATCGCCTCACTTGCAGGATTATCGTAGTTTTAATGCTTTTTTTACCCGGCCGTTGCGGACCGGGATTCGTCCCATTGCCGAGGGCGATGAGGTGGTGGTATCACCGGTTGATGGCGCTATCAGTCAACTCGGTCCGATTGCTGACGGCCGCATAATCCAGGCCAAGGGGCGCGAATATACAGTGGAAGAACTTGTCGGTGGCGATAAAGCACTGGCCAGTCAATTCAATCATGGGCAGTTTGCGACGATTTATTTGTCGCCTCGGGATTACCACCGTATTCATATGCCGCTGACCGGCAGCCTGACACTTATGCGCTATGTGCCCGGTAAGCTGTTCTCGGTCAATCCGCGAACCGCGAGAGCCGTCCCACGCCTTTTTGCCCGTAATGAGCGTGTAGTGACGGTGTTTGAAACGGATCTGGGCCCGGTGGTCCAGGTGCTGGTAGGCGCGATTTTTGTCGGCAGCATGGAAACGGTCTGGGTCGGTCAGATTACCCCGGCCTATGGTGACGCTGTACGTGAATGGCGTTATGCTGGTGAACAGGCTGTTCGTCTGACCAAAGGGATGGAAATGGGACGTTTCAATATGGGGTCAACGGTGATTTTACTGCTGCCACCTGGTATGAATACATTCCGACCTGACTGGCAGGCGGGTGATGTTATCAAACTCGGACAAGCCATGAATTAATATGCCGACTCCTCACACATCCCATTCCGGTGCGACTTCCCCCAGACAGATAGCCTGGCATGCAGCGGATGTGGCTGAGGTTTTTGAGCGTCTTGACAGCAGCGAACAGGGGCTGTCCGGTGAACAGGCCAGTGAGCGCCTGTCAAAGTATGGTCCTAACCGGCTTCCGGAAGGAGCCCGGCGCGGTCTCTGGCAGCGTTTTCTGTCGCAATGCAATAACGTGTTAATCTATGTCCTGATTGTTGCCGCCGTTATTGTCTTCCTGCTGGGACACTGGGTGGATGGCAGCGTTATCACGGCCGTCATTCTTATCAATGCCCTTATCGGTGTGGTGCAGGAGGGCAAGGCGGAGGATGCCATTGCCGCCCTGGGGCGGATGCTTACCGCCAGTGCCGTGGTCAAACGTGATGGCAGCAAAATCACGCTCAGTGCTGACAATCTGGTGCCCGGTGATATCGTGTTTTTGCAGGCCGGTGATAAGGTGCCGGCTGATTGCAGGCTGATAAAGGCAAAAAATCTGCAACTGCAGGAAGCGGTACTGACCGGTGAATCGATGCCGGTGGATAAAAGTGCCGATGCCGTCGACCCAGCCACTCAGCTCGCTGATCGTCAATGCATTCTTTACTCGGGCACGCTGCTGACTTTCGGTCAGGCGACCGGGGTCGTGATCGCAACCGGTGCCGATACCGAATTGGGCAGAATCAGTAGCCTGCTGTCAGAAGTGCAGGAAATCTCCACGCCGCTGTTAAAACAAATCGCCTTATTCAGCCGCCAACTCAGCCTCATGATTGTCCTGATTGCCGCGCTGACCATGGTGGTCGGCATACTGGCTCATCAGTATTCCCTTAGCAGTATGTTTATGGCAGCGGTCAGTGTCGCGGTGGCAGCGATTCCGGAAGGGCTGCCGGCGATTATGACCATCACACTCGCTATCGGCGTACAGAAAATGGCGACCAGAAAAGCCATTATCCGCAGTCTGCCGGCGGTGGAAACGCTGGGCTCAGTCACGGTTATCTGCACCGATAAAACCGGCACCCTGACCCGTAATGAGATGACCGTCACCGAGATGCTGACAGGCAAAGGACAGGGTTATCAGCTGACTGGCAGCGGCTATGATCCGCATGGTGATATCAGGCAGGGCGATAAAACGGTAGATGCCGAATCATGTCCTGAGCTGCAGCAGCTCATTAGAGCCGGTCTTTTGTGTAACGATGCGCGTCTGTTGCACAGGGATGATCGCTGGCAATGCGAAGGTGATCCGACGGAAGGCGCGCTGCTGAGTCTCGCCGCCAAAGCCGAGTTTGAAAGCCTCTATGAAGAAGAATCCCGGCCCAGACTGGATATCATTCCTTTCGAGTCGGTGCATCAGTTTATGGCGACGCTGCATCACGACCATCAGGGGCGGCATTTTTGCTATCTCAAGGGCGCTCCCGAACGTGTGCTGGCAATGTGCCGCTATCAGTCCGATGGAGAGACACTGGATTTGGCCTATTGGCAGCAGCAGGTCAAGGAGCTGGCTTCCAAAGGGCAGCGCGTGCTGGCTCTGGCAAGTCTGGATTTTGAGGGGCAAAAAAATGAGCTCGATTTTGAGGATGTGCAGCAGGGACTGACGTTGCTGGGACTGGTGGCGATGATGGACCCGCCGCGGGAAGATGCGATTGAGGCCGTAAAACTATGTCAGGATGCTGGCATTGAGATAAAAATGATTACCGGCGATCACAGTGATACGGCAGCGGCCATCGCTGAAAGAATGGGCATGGCCTCGGCGGTTATCAGTGGTAATGACATTGAACAACTGGACGCGTCGGCTTTGTGCCGGGTTGTTAAAGAAAAGTCGGTGTTTGCCAGGGCTACCCCCGAACATAAACTGAAACTGGTTAAAGCCCTTCAGCAAAATGGGGAGGTGGTGGCGATGACCGGCGATGGCGTCAATGACGCGCCGGCATTGAAGCGGGCTGATATTGGCACCGCCATGGGCCTGAACGGGACCGAAGTGGCCCGTGATGCCTCAGATATGGTGCTGGCCGATGATAACTTTGCTTCCATCGTCGATGCAGTGGAGGAAGGGCGCACGGTTTACGATAATCTGACCAAGGCGATTCTGTTCATTCTGCCCACCAGTGCCGGCGAAGCCTTGATTATTATTGCCGCGATTATGATGGGAGTGATGTTGCCGATTACACCGGTGCAGATCCTCTGGGTCAACATGATTACCGCGGTCACGCTGGGGCTGGCACTGGCTTTTGAGCCATCTGAGCCCGGGTTGATGGCACGTCGGCCGCGAGCCAGGCAGACACCGTTGCTGACGATGGATTTGATTCGTCGTATTGCCTTTGTCTCCGTGGTGATGATGCTGGGCAGTTTTGCGCTGTTTATGACGCATTTAGAGTCCGGTCACAGCCTGGAAGCGGCGCGGACGGTCGCGGTGAATACATTGGTGATGTTTGAGGTGTTCTATCTGTTTAACACGCGCTTTCTGACTGCACCGGTACTGAACAAAAATGGATTGTTTGGCAATCACATTGCCTTGCTCGCGGTGGGAGTCTTATTGATTTTTCAGTTGGGCTTTACTTATCTGCCGCCGATGCATTTCCTGTTCGGCAGCGCGGCGATAGGTGCCCAGAGCTGGCTGCAGATCGTGCTGGTGGCGTCAGTGATTTTATGGCTGGTGGAGCTGGAAAAAATGCTGATAAGACGAAAACAACGCGCATAAAAAAGCCGGCATTAAGCCGGCTTTTTTACTATTGAGTCTGAACTCAGACGTTATTGCGCCAGAGGTGACAGGAGTCATCCTGAATACGGCTGACTTCTTCCGGTCCCCAGGTACCGGCAGGGTAAGTATGGATAAAGTCTTTATCCTTAGCCCATTTGTTGAGAACCGGGTCAACCACTTTCCAGGCCAGATTGACTTCATCCGAGCGCAGGAACAGGGAACGGTCACCCTGAATCGCATCCAGAATCAGTGCTTCATAGGCATCCAGGCGGTGCTTATTCTCATCCGATTCAACCGTTTCCAGTGCAACAGTATGGCTCTTGAGTTCCAGTCCCGGTTGCTTGGCCTGCAGCTCAATACGCAGGGTATTGTCCGGTTGCAGCCCCATCACGATCCAGTTGGCATGGCTGTCACCAATCTTGGTGTCTTTGAACAGTTCCTGCGGCGGCTTTTTAAAGCGAATAGCGATCATCGCTTTTGATTCCGGCATGCATTTACCTGTGCGCAGATAGAACGGCACACCACGCCAGCGCCAGTTGTCGATGTAAACCTTCATCGCTGCATAGGTTTCGGTGACACTGTCATTCGGGACTTCTTCATCTTCCAGGTAACCGGGTTCCGGTTTGCCGTTGACTTCACCGGCGGCGTACTGACCACGGAAAGCATGCTGATCGACGATATCTTCGGTAATCGGACGAATCGCCTTCAGCACTTTGACTTTCTCATCGCGCAGAGATTCATCATCAAGATCGGCGGGCGGTTCCATCGCTACCAGCGCCATGACCTGCATCAGGTGACTCTGGATCATGTCACGCAGCGCCCCGGAATCATTGTAGTAACCGGCACGACCGCCTACGCCCTGTTCTTCAGCATGGGTGATTTGAACATGATCGATGTAGTTGCGGTTCCACAGTGGTTCCAGCAGCAGATTGGCAAAGCGGAATACAAAAATATTCTGAACGGTGCCTTTACCCAGGTAGTGATCAATGCGGTAAGTCTGTTCTTCGGTAAAGTTCTTACGCAGCACTGTTTCCAGTTCTTCAGCACTTTTCTGGTCGAAACCGAAGGGTTTTTCGACCACCAGATGGCGCCAGCCATCGTCTTCTTTGTTCATGCCGACGGCGGCCAGTTGATCACCCACCACACCGAACAGCGCCGGGCTGATTGAAAGATAGAACACGATGTTTTGTGGGAAACCGTTTTCTTCGCTAATCAGCTTTTTCAGCTCGTGGTAGCTGAAAGCATCATTGATATCGCATTTGAAGTAGTGAACGCGATCCAGAAACTTGTTGAGAAGGTCGTTATCGACACCGCCGCGTGCTTTGGGAGAGACAAACTCGGTAACTTGTTGTTTCCACTCGTCCTGTGCTGCTTCACGACGACCCATGCAGATAATGCGGGTATCATCGGTTAGCCTGTTTTCTGCATCGAGGTGATACAGAGCCGGTAACAATTTTTTCTTCGATAAGTCGCCGGTGGCGCCAAAAATAACAATTGTACAAGATTGCATGATTTCTCCCGTTGCAGGCTATAACTCAGCCTTTGACCGTATATAATTTGCAGAATTGTACAATTTTTGGGAGATTTGCGTGCGAAAAATTCTATTTGCCAGCAGTGAAGTGCACCCGCTGATGAAGACGGGAGGGCTGGCTGATGTGTCTGCCAGTCTGCCGATTGCACTGCGTGAACACGGTCAGGATGTGCGCATTATCATGCCGGCCTACCGTCAGTGTTTAAAGCAACTGGAGCAAATGGAAAAGGTCGCTTCAATCAAGCTCGACGGCTATCATCTGCCTGTCGATATTCTGCAGACCACGCTGCCGGACAGCGATGTGCTCTTATGGTTGTTGCACTCGCCGTATCACTTTGATCGCGATGGCGGCCCCTACAGTCATCCCGACGGCAGCGACTGGCATGACAATGCGGCGCGTTTTGCGCTGTTGTCACGAGCTGCTGCTGCGATTGCGATGAATGAAGCCGGCCTCGGCTGGCAGCCCGATATCCTGCACTGCAATGACTGGCAGACCGGGCTTGCGCCAGCCTTGATAGCGGCTAGAAAAAACCGTCCTGAAACCGTTTTCACCATCCATAATCTGGCTTATCAGGGGCTGTTTCCCGCTGACGCGTTCCAGGCATTGGATTTACCCGACACGCTCTGGCAAATGGAAGGGCTGGAATTTTACGGCCTGTTGTCGTTTATGAAAGGCGGGCTGATTTTTGCCGATCAGATCACGACCGTCAGCCCGACCTATGCCGATGAAATCTGCACTTATGAATTCGGTTACGGGCTTGAAGGCTTGCTGGCTTACCGGCGGCAGCAGGGGAGATTGAGCGGGATTCTTAACGGTATTGATTACCATATCTGGAATCCAGAAACCGATCCGTTCATCAGCAAGCGCTATTCGCTGAGCCGGATCCGTAATAAAGCCGCCAACAAGGCCGCGTTACAGAAACAGTGTTTCCTGCCCGACAACAAAGACAGCCTGCTCATCGGCCTTATCAGCCGGCTGGTGTCGCAGAAAGGCATTGACCTGGCGATTGAAGCCATGGCGCGTGTGCTGGAAGCGGGTCATGATGTGCAACTGGTCTGTCTGGGTAGTGGTGAAGCCCAGTTTGAGCAGGATTTACGTGTGTTGCGGGCGAAGTACCCGGATCGGGTAGCGGTGACAATTGGCTATGACGAGGCCTTGTCGCATCAGATTGAGGCCGGTGCCGATGTGTTTATGATGCCCTCCCGGTTTGAACCCTGCGGGCTCAATCAGATGTATAGTCTGCGCTACGGCACGCTGCCGATAGTTCGCAATACCGGCGGCCTTGCCGATACCGTGGTTGACGCCAGCGAAGAAAACCGCAAAGCTGGTATAGCCAATGGCTTCTGTTTTGATGAGGCCTCGGTCAAGGCGCTGGAACAAGCCCTGCTGCGAGCTGTCGCATTGTTCGCCAGGCCGCGGATATGGCGCAGCATGATGCTCGTTGCAATGCAGCACGACTTCAGCTGGGAAAACAGCGCCAATGCCTATATCAATCTCTATCACCATATTGTTAACCGGTAATCTATGACTGACTATCAGCCTGTACTCAGTACAGTCGACAATTTGTCTTTGCTCAGCGACAAAGAGCTGCGCCAGCATGTCCGTTTTCTCGGCCATATACTGGGCGAGGTGCTGGATGAACGCGCCGGGCGGGAAGTATACGAAACCGTCGAACGACTGCGTAAATGCTTTATTAACCTGCGCAAGGACGACAACGCAGGCTTGCGAACCGAACTGCTGAGCTTTCTGAATACGCTTGACGAGACCACGCTGCGTGAAGTCATTCGTGCTTTCAGTATGTATTTCAGTCTGGTCAACACGGCTGAAGAAGCCTTCAATTACCACAACCGGATGACGCAACTGCGTAACGGCGGCGACCTGTGGGAAGGTTCCTATCTCGATACATTGCGCCAGTTCAAGCAGGCGGGGGTATCACTGGCACAATTGCAGCCATTGCTGGATTCGCTGGTGTATATGCCGGTGTTTACTGCGCATCCGACCGAATCCAAGCGCCGTACGGTGATGGAAATCCTGCGCCGTATCTTCCTGCTGGATGAGCAACTGACCAATGAGCCGCTGACCGCGTTTGATGAAGAGCGCACCCGCAAGGAAATCAAAAAACAAATCCAGTTGCTGTGGTCGACTGATGAAGTCCGGGCGGTCAAACCCACCGTCCGCGATGAAATCAAAAACGGCTTGTATTACTTCAATGTCAGCCTGTTCGATGCCGTACCACGCACTTATCGCAATCTGGAAAATGCGATTCGTCGGGTTTATCAGGATGAGATCGAAGCAGGGCAGGAATTTAAAGTCCCCGGGTTTGTGAAGTTCGGTTCCTGGATCGGGGGTGACCGCGACGGGAATCCCTTTGTCACCGCCGAAACCACCGAAATGGCGATCCAGCTGCAGAAACGCACTGTGATTCGTCGTTATCTGGAAGATGTGACCCGGCTGAGCTACATCCTGACCCATTCACAGCCGCTTTGCTGGATCAGTGATGCACTGGCAGAGGATATCGCCGAATCGGAGAAACGCTATGCCGGTGCCTTCCGCGCCAAACCGGATCGCTTTCTCAATGAGCCATACCGTCGCAAGCTCTACATGATGCGCCATCGGCTGGAAGATAACCTGCGTCTGTTACAGCAATATTTTCGTCCTGATCTGGAGCCTACTGCGCTGGGACTGGCCTATGCCAATGAGGATGAATTGCTGGAGGATCTCAAACTTATCTATGACTCACTGGTCGAGAATGGTGATAAGGAACTGGCCGGTGCGGAGCTTAACGATTTAATTCGCCTGGTTGAAACCTTCGGTTTCTATCTCTACCACCTTGATGTCCGCCAGGAATCGACCCGGCACAGCGAAACCCTGGCCGAGGTACTGCAAGCTACCGGCCTGCAGCAGAATTATCTGCAACTCGATGAAGCAGGCCGTCAGCAGTTATTAACTGACTTGTTGTCTCAACCCAGTCTGCCGGACCTGCCGACATTGGATTCAGATAATCAGGAAGTACTCAATGTCTTTACATTGATGAACCGACTGCATAGCGAAGTCAGCAGCAAAGCGTTTGGCAGCTATGTGATTTCGATGACTCATCAGGCCAGTCATATTCTGGAAGTGTTGATGCTGGCACGATTTGCCGGCCTCTGCGGTGTCGGTGACAACGGTGACAGTTTCTGTCAGGTACGAGTTGCGCCGTTATTTGAAACCATTGAAGACTTGGGCCATATCGAACCGGTCATGTCTTCTCTGCTGGAAAACCCGGTTTACCGGCGTCTACTGGCAGACTCGGGCAATCTGCAGGAAGTGATGCTGGGCTATTCGGATTCCTGTAAGGACGGCGGTATTCTCGCTTCCGGCTGGAATCTGTTCCAGGCGCAGAAGAAAATCTCCCGACTGACCCAGCAGCATGAAGTGGAATGCCGCATGTTCCATGGCCGTGGCGGGACAATCGGTCGCGGCGGAGGCCCCACACATGATGCGATCCTTTCGCAGCCGATGGGCACTGTACACGGACAGATTAAATTCACCGAACAGGGTGAAGTCTTGTCGTTCAAATACGGTAATGTTGAAACAGCTGCCTATGAATTAGGTATGGGCGTATCTGGCCTGATGAAAGCCTCACGCAGTCTGGTAACTGAAATCGGCCAGGTTGAACCGGCCTATCTTGATATCATGCAGAATCTCACCAGAACCGGTGAAACCAGCTATCGCAAACTGACCGAAGATACCGCCGGTTTCCTCGATTATTTCTATGAGGTCTGTCCGGTCACCGAAATCGGCATGATGAATATTGGCTCGCGCCCCTCGCATCGTAAACCCGGTGACCGATCCAAGTCTTCAGTCCGTGCTATTGGCTGGGTTTTCTCCTGGGCACAGTCACGACATACCCTGCCGGCCTGGTACGGCATCGGTAGCGCCCTGGAAGCCTGGCATCAGGGTGACGAGGATAAGATCGCGATTCTGCGCCAGATGGTTAAGCAGTGGCCATTTTTCCGCGCCTTGCTCAGTAACACCCAGATGTCGCTGGCCAAAGCCGATATGAATATCGCCCGCCGCTACGCGGCCCTGTGCGAGGATGCTTTTCAGGGACAGCAGGTGTTTGAACTGATTGCGGCTGAATATCACAAGACCGTCAAACAGGTGCTGCTGGTGGTTGAAGCGGATCATCTTCTGGCTGAACTTCCCTCGCTGAAAAGTTCTCTGCGTAGGCGTGAACCTTATCTGGATCCGATTAATTACATTCAGATTCTGTTGTTGCAGCGGTACCGGGATACGTCCGAGTCAGAACAGGAACGCCAGCGCTGGTTGGATCCTTTACTACGGACGATAAGTGCGATTTCGGCGGGGATGCGGAATACCGGATAGGCCTTTATCGACCTGAGGTAGAAGACGAAAAGCCTCACCATAACCCCGTCATTGCGAGGCCTTAAGGCCTCGCAATCTCCCGGAACCGGTTTTTGACTGGAACGGGGACGCTGCCGCGGGGCGTTCATTTATTTTGCTCGCCCACAAATTCATTGGGAATGAATTTGGACGCTGGAGGCGCCCGGAGGGTGAGCGACAGGGATGTCGCGAGTCAAAATAAACCGTTGAGTTCTGACCTGAACGCTCGTATTTCGCCTTGATGGCGAGTCAGGAAAGATATTCGCCACGTCCCTGAGGCTCACCTGCAAGCAGGTTGCTTCGCAATTCAAAATCGTTCCTGACGATTTTGTGTGCGCCCATTTCCCTGACTCGCCATTAAGGCGAAACGATCAACCGTAACAAGAAGCGATGCTGATGAAATAGAAACTGAGCGCACTAGATGCGATCAGATTGACTTTGCTGACTATCCAAAAGCCTTACCGTTGACTGTGTGGTCAACATTATCAACAACACCGCCGCCCCGAATACATACAAACCAGGATGAATCTTGATACTGGCGATGGCACCCATCTTGACGGTGACAATCAGCATCGCCACCACCATCACATCCAGCATCGCCCAGCGGCCATAATCATGCATCAGCCGCAACAGCTTCATTTTAATCGGGTGAGGTTTGTCATCGGATTGCAGCAACTTGAACAGCAGGACAATTTTGGCAAAGGGTATCAACACACTGAAGCAGCCGATGACGATAAACAGAATGAACTGGCCCGCTTTCCAGAGTTCGATGATGCCGGAGATGACGGAAAATTCGTTACTGATAACCATAAGCTGGGTAATCGTCAGCATGGGCAGAAACAGGCCGGCCAGCAGCAGGCCGCTGCTGATAAGCAGCAGCCAGCGCAGTAACAAGAGTTTGCGAGGCGTTGTGAGGCTGTCAGGCACGATCTTTTTTGGCGATATAGCGCGGTTTGTCTTTATTCTTTTTTTTGTTGCTCTTGGCCTGTGGTGCCAAGCCCTGCATTTTTCGCACCGGCAGGGCCTTGCCGATATGATGCTCAACCCGTTGCAGGTTTTTCTGATCATGAGGTTCGACCAGGTTGACCGCATTGCCGGGCTGACCGGCGCGGCCAGTGCGGCCGACACGGTGAATATAAATATCACCGCGGAACGGCACATCGTAATTAATCACATGACTGACCTGCGGCAAATCCAGACCACGTGAAGCCACATCGGTCGCGACCAGAACCTTGATCGTTCCCTGACGGAATTTGCGGGTGCGTTCGCGTCGATCGGCCTGTGAATAATCACCATGAATCACCTGCGCCGAGATATTCTGTGACTGCAGATAATCAGCGACTTCCATTGCGCGTTCTTTTTTATTGCAGAAAACCAGCGCGCTCTGACATTCAGGCAGTTGGATTGTCGCCTTAAGCAGGGCGAGTTTGTGCTCTCTGTTATCGGCCAGATACACGGTTTGACTGACCTGCTGCGCATACTGATTAGCCGCATCAATTTCGATGCGGTGGGCTTCCGGCAGTAGCGCTTTGGCAAATAAATCAACACCGGCGCCAGCCAGCGTGGCAGAGAATAATGAGGTCTGGAATGCGGTCTGGATAGCGGCCAATACAGTGGCGACATCCGGCCCCTGACCCATGTCGAGCATACGGTCGGCTTCATCAATAACCACATATTCCACTGCGGACAGATCGGCCTGTTCCTGTTCAAGCAGTTGTAGCATGCGACCCGGTGTCGCAATGATAATGTCACAGCCTGCTTGCATGTACGCCACCTGCGCCGCCGGCGACTGCCCGCCAGTCACCATTGCCACACGGGGTGAAATGGCGCTGGCCATACGTTGAATCACATGCTGGGTCTGGAACGCGAGTTCGCGGGTCGGAGCCAGAATCAGGGCCCTGGCAATGCGACCATCAGCGGGTTCATCCAGCAGTTTCTGCAATAGCGGCATGACAAACGCCAGGGTCTTACCGGTACCGGTGGCGGCACAGGCCAGCACATCCTCACCCGCCAGCAGGGGCGGAATGGCCTCCTGCTGGACCGGGGTGGGGGTGGTAAAGCCTTCAGCAGCCAACGCATCAAGCAATGGCTGGTCAAGCATCAAGTCATCAAAGGTCATTGATGGGAAATCCTGAAAGCCTGCACCTGGTTTTGCATCATCATCGGCACGATGACCAGATTTTTCTCCGGCATGACGGTGTGATCGGCGCTGCCCTGTTCAAACTCAATCAGGGTCTCACTGCTACCGGTTGGTGTGATCAAAAGCAGACGGCCTTTCATCCAGTCAGTCACGAGGTAGTTACCTCTACCATCGGCTTCAACACCATCAAGATTACCCACCGGGCTGCCGTCACCCAGGCTCTGAATGTCCCGGCTTTCCAGATCGATCACCTTCAGGTGTCCCGGGACTTCGGTGGCAAAGCCATCGCTCATTTCACCCCAACTGCCCACGACCAGTTTATTGTCTTCGACCAGCAGGCCGTTGGGCGCTTCCAGTTGTGAGTCATCCATCCATAATGAAAATTCACCATCGGCCAGCCGGTAAATCCGGTTGGTCATCATGTCACTGACATACACACGACCCTGTTGATCGATGGCGACATCATTGAGAAATTTGGCCTGCTCAGCGGGATAGCGTTCAGTGATGGTTCTGCTGTTCATATCAATCACCACCAGTTCATCGATATCCGCTACATAGAGCAGGTCGTCCTTGATGGCGAGCCCTTTGGGCGCATCCAGGCCGTCGATCCAATACAAATCTTCAATCTCACCTTCATCAGAAAGCTGGCTGATAAAGCCGTTGCCATCAACCGCATCCGGGGCGCCGTTGACGTTGGACACATACAGCGCATCACTACCCGGATGGTAAATCACGGATTCCGGAGCCTGCAGTTCAGTGGTAGTTTTCCAGGCTGGGGTCAGCGTGGTCGAGGCACTGGCAATTGAGGTGCTGAGCACCGTCGCCAGCAGCGCGGATAAAAGTTTCATTGTTACCTCCCTTATTCAGATAAACGCATAATAACAGGCACCTGACATCAATGCTCAAGCGCTCAATACCATCAGACTGCCGCCGACCATGACCAGGCAGGCAGCGAGCCGTCTTAACACCTGTTTTTCATTGAAAATGCGGTAGCCCAGGAATACCTGTAAGACCATACTCAATTGAAACAGTGCCAGTGAATAAGCCACCAGTAACTGCGAAAACACCAGCATGGTCATAAACTGCATCAGAAAAATCAGGCAGCCAAGGTAGATAAAGGGATAAACCTGGTCGCGTGCCAGGGCCATATCGGCCTTGAAGTTGTCATGGACAAACATTAACTGGGCAAGTCCCGCCAGCGGCAGACCCAACAGACACCAGAATACGGTGGTCGGCAGGGCACCACCATCGACCACCGCATTTTTGAGGGGCAGGGTCCCAACCGAAAATAACAGAATTGACAGAAAGCGGAACTGCACGCCTTTTTGCAAAAACAGCCGCCATACGCCGCCCTGACGCGTTTTGGGTGGAAACAGAAACACACTGCCGGCCACAATCACAAACACCCCGGCAAACCCCTGCAGGCTGGGCACCTCACCCAGAAACACCAGCGCCAGCAGCATGGAGATCACCACCTTGTAAGCATTCAGCGGACCGAATACCGACAGGTCGGTTTTTGATAGTGACATTACCAGAAACAGGGTGCCGGCCATATCCAGCAGCGCAGCAAAAAAAATATTGACCCAGAAATGCGGCGTTAACTGAAATGGGTTAAACGTAAACAGCAGCGGCAGGCAAATGATTGCCAGCACGACATAGGAAGCGAAAACAATAAAAAAGGGGTGCAGGCCCCGATGAGTCAGCTGTTTCTGAAAAACATTAGCAAAGGCCGAGAACAGCAGGCGCCCCAGCACCACGAGAATTTCCAACGGTGATTATTCCCCGGTGGAAACGCTGCGATATTGCTGATTAGGACTGACCTGGTAATGGTTAAAAATACGGAATTGATTGTCTTTATCAAAGCTGACAACAGTAAAGTTGTCTTTCTTGGCACCCATCTCCATACCGGGTGTACCGACCGGCATTTGTGGTACCGAAAGACCGGTAACAGGGGGCTTTTCGACCAGCAATCGTTTGATATCCTGTGCCGGCACATGACCTTCAATCAGGTAACCATTGATCACCGCAGTGTGGCATGAGCGCATCACGGTCGGTACGTTTTGCCGCGGTGCGACGGCTTCAAGATTATGAGTGACTTCGTCGACCACGGTAAAGTCGTGTTTTTTCAAGTGCTCAATCCACTTATGGCAGCACTGGCAATTGGGGCTGCGATAAACGGTGATTTGAGTCGGTTCAGTCAGCGCTTGCTGGACTTTATCCCATTCGCTGTCGGCAGCCAGCGGCAGGCTGATCAGCATCATAAGCGCAATTAAATATTTCATCATAGGTATTCAACCAATATATCTTTATCGTGGCTCTGTGCTTCCACATGTGACAGGGCGGTCATCACCGCTTTTTCATTACTGCCGTCAATCTCTTCGGGCAAAGTATGGACGCTGATAGCTGCCTGTTCGAACAGAGATAAATCAGACTGATTTTCCAGGCTGGGGTTCAGCCATAATTCGGCTTTGTTGCTCAGCACTTCTTCCTGCGCTTGTTTGAGCCCCTCTGCTGTAAAAATAAGAAACAGCATTAATTTTTCTCAATCGCGAGATAGGATTTCTCGGAAATCGCTGTCCAGGCATCATCTTTCTCACGGAAAGCCTGATAGGCGTCATAGATACGCTTGAAGGCGGGGTCAGCGGCGGCTTCCTCGGCCAGTGTTTCGTCAGTCATGGTTTGCAGTTTTGCCAGCACATCATCCGGGAAACGCTGGATCTGAATATCCTCACGGGCCTGCAATTCTTTCAGTGCCGTCAGGTTTTTTTGTTCCATTTCCGACAGCATCAATACATTCTCAGACTCAGCAGCATGGGTGATGATGGCCTGTAAATCCGGTGTCAGGCTGTCCCAGGCGCGCTTGTTGACGGTCAGTTCCAGTACAGTGCCCGGTTCATGCCAGCCGGGATAGTAATAGTATTTGGCAGCACGATACAGCCCCATGCGCTGATCATGGTAGGGGCCAATCCATTCAGTGGCATCAATCGTATTGCGTTCCAGCGCCGTATAGACTTCGCTGCCTGCCAGTAACACCGGATTACCACCGGCTTTGGCCAAGACTTTGCCGCCAAGCCCTGGGATCCGCATTTTCAGCCCTTTAAGATCTTCAACCGAATTGATTTCCTTGTTAAACCAGCCACCCATCTGCACGCCGGTATTTCCGAGTGGGAAGGGCACGACGTGGAATGGTTCATAGACTTCACGCCACAACTCCAGACCACCACCATGATAGAGCCAGGCATTCATCCCCCGCGGTGTCATGCCGAAGGGAACAGTTGAGAAAAACTGTGCTTCCGGGACTTTACCGGCCCAGTAATAGGCGCTGCCATGACCCATCTCCACGGTGCCCTGAGACACCGCATCAAAAGTCTGTAATGCCGGGATCAACTCGCCGCCGGCATAGACCTTGATGTTAATACGGCCATTGGACATGGCGTGTACATGTTCGGCAAAACGCTCTGCACCTTCCTGCAATACCGGGAAACCCGGTGGCCAGGTGGTCACCATTTTCCAGTTATAGGTTTTGTTACTGACAGCGGCACTGGTGCCGGCTTCGTCTTCGGGGCCACAGGCGCTCAGCATCAGTGCCAGCAGGCCCGGCAGCAAATAACGCAGAAAAGCAGGCTTTAACATGGTGGTTTCCTTATAAGACGTCTAACTTAGCATAGGCCAGCACCAGCCATTTACTGCCAGCATGTTTGAAATTGACCTGTACCCTAGCATTTTTTCCGGCACCTTCGGTATCAATGACAGTACCGGGACCGAATTTCTGATGCATAACCTGCTGACCGGTTCTGAGCCCGGCCTCATTGAGCTCCGCACCGGCGGCATTGCTGACCGTTTTCAGGCCGGGGGTGATGCGATTACTCCGGGCCCTGACTTCTTCGATACATTCCATCGGTAATTCCGCGAGAAATCGTGACGGCCGTTGAATCAACTCCTGGCCATAGAGAAAACGCTGCTCGGTATAAAGCAGATAAAGGGTCTGGCGGGCGCGGGTCATACCCACATAACAAAGGCGGCGTTCCTCGGCGAGCCGCAGCGGATCATCACTGGATTTCTGCCCCGGAAACAGGCCTTCCTCCATGCCCACCATGAACACCACCGGGAATTCCAGCCCCTTGGCTGAATGCAATGTCATCAGCTGAACGCAGTCTTCCCAGCGGTCACCCTGATTTTCACCGGCTTCCAGTGCGGCATGGGCGAGGAAGGCATCCAGTTCAGTGAGGTTTTGTTCTTCCTCTTCCTGCGGGCGGACAAACTGACGGGTCGCACTGATGAGCTCATCCAGGTTCTCAATGCGGCCCTGGCCTTTTTCGCTTTTGTCTTTGGCAAAGTGATCGCGCAGGCCTGATTCGTCAATAACCAGTTGGGTCAACTCATGCAGCGGCATATCCGGCTGTTCGGGTGTCAGCGAATCAATCAGCGTAATAAAGCCGGCCAGTGCGTTACCGGCGCGGGCACTGAAAGCTTTAGCCTCCAGCATTTCCAGCGCGCTCTGCCACATCGACAGGTCGCGTTCACGGGCAACCTGACGCAGCTGGGTTAGCGTCGCAGCGCCGATACCACGGGTAGGGGTGTTAACGATACGTTCAAACGCGGCATCATCACGACGGTTGGCAATCAAACGCAGGTAAGACAGTACATCCTTGATTTCGGCGCGTTCGAAGAAGCGTAAGCCACCATAAACCCGGTAGGGCATCGCGACCTGCAACAGGGCTTCTTCAATGACCCGTGACTGAGCGTTGGAACGGTAAAGTACCGCACAATCACTGCGGCGACCGCCATCATCGACCCATTTTTGTACCTGACCGACCAGATAGGATGCTTCATCCCGTTCATTGAAAGCGTTGTAAACCTGGATAGGGCAGCCGTCGTCATCTTCGGTCCAGAGCTCCTTGCCCAGACGTTCACTGTTATTGGCAATGACCGCATTGGCAGCTTTCAGAATATTGCCGGTGGAACGGTAGTTCTGTTCCAGCCGCACAGTGGCCGCACCGTGGTAATCCTTGTCGAATTGCTGGATATTCTCGATGCGGGCGCCGCGCCAGCCGTATATCGACTGATCGTCGTCACCGACGATAAACAGTTTGCCGCTGTCGCCGGCCAACAGCCGCAGCCAGGCGTATTGCAGGGTATTGGTATCCTGAAACTCGTCGACCAGGATCTGGCCAAAGCGTTGCTGGTACTGCGCCAGAATATCGGGGCGTTTCAGCCAGAGCTCATGGCAGCGCAGCAGGATTTCACCGAAATCAATCAGCCCGGCACGCTGACAGGCTTCCTCGTAGGCCTTATAGATAGCCAGCATTTTTTGCGAGTAGGGATCATTACCGGCCTGGATATCTTTGGCGCGTAAGCCTTCATCTTTCTGCGCATTGATATACCACTGCGCTTGTTTCGGCGGCCACTGGGCTTCATCCAGTTCCATGCCACGAATAATACGTTTGAGCATGCGCAACTGATCATCACTGTCCAGGATTTGAAAGCTCTGTGGCAAATCCGCATCTTTCCAATGCGCCCTTAACAGACGGTGTGCCAAACCGTGGAAGGTACCTACCCACATACCACCGGGCGGATAGCCGAGCATGTCTTCAATCCGGCCGCGCATTTCAGCCGCCGCTTTATTGGTAAAAGTGACTGCGAGAATATTCGCGGGGGAAAAACCTTCGGCCTGAATCAGCCAGGCAATGCGGTGCACCAGAACGCGGGTCTTACCACTGCCGGCACCGGCCAGAATACGGGCATGACCCAATGGTGCGGCGACGGCCTCACGTTGGGGTTTATTCAGATCGTTGAGTATTTCGGAAACATCCATTCTTTGGTTTGCGTTGGCTTTTATTTCAGGCCGTTGCCGAATCGGCGGGCGGGCACGGCAGAGTGATAGACGGGCGCAGACAAGCGGGGGTTCCGCGCACAATAAGCATCAGCTGCGAGGCAGCCCCACACCCGGGGGTGTGGGGAATGGACATCATTACAGATTACTGTCCAGGAAAGCTGCCAGCTGGGATTTGGTTAAAGCACCCACTTTAGTCGCTTCCACTTCACCGTCCTTGAACAACATCAGGGTCGGAATACCACGGATACCATAACGTGGCGGCGTGTCCTGGTTTTCATCGATGTTCAGTTTGCACACTTTGAGTTTGCCGGCATATTCGCCGCCGATTTCTTCCAGCACAGGCGCAATCATTTTGCATGGACCACACCATTCTGCCCAGTAGTCAACCAAGACAGGAACGTCGGACTGTAATACTTGGCTGTCAAAGTCGCCATCGGTCACGTTGGTGACGTTTTCGCTCATGTTTTATCTCCAGTGGTATATAAAGTATCGTTGGATTATACCGATGCCTGGCGAGGCTGTATCTTCAAACCTGCATTTCAGGCTGACTTAGGTATATACTCCCATGCGATAGAGCCTAACATTTTTTCCTATCATCAACGCTAATGCAAGTATTTATATGAGTGCACATCTAACTGACCAGGCCTTCAAAACCCTGCCCCTTAACTCCGCTTTGCAGGCTGGCCTGGACCAGGCAGGTTTCGAGTTCTGTACCCCCATCCAAGCCCAGTCCCTGCCATTATTACTGCAGGGCAAAGACGTGGCCGGCCAGGCCCAGACAGGGACGGGTAAAACCATCGCTTTTCTGCTGGCCACTTTTCAGCGCCTGCTGGAAACGCCGGCCCCTGAAAACTGGGATGGAAAACAGCCACGCGCGCTGATTCTGGCGCCAACCCGCGAACTGGCGATTCAGATCATGAAAGATGCCGAGTTGCTGAATGCGGAGGCTGGTCTGCGCATTGCCATCGCGCACGGTGGCAAGGATTACCAGAAACAACGTGATGCACTGAGTGACGGCTGCGATGTTTTAGTCGGTACGCCGGGGCGGCTGCTTGATTATCACAAACAGCGCGTATTCAGCCTGAAGTTTATCGAGGCGATGGTGCTGGATGAGGCTGACCGCATGTTTGATCTGGGCTTTATCAAAGACGTGCGCTATTTCCTGCGTCGTATTCCGGCACCTGATAAACGTTTGGGCATGCTGTTCTCAGCCACGCTCAGTTACAAGGTCAGTGAGCTGGCTTATGAGCATATGAATAACCCGGAAAAAGTGCAGGTCGAGCCGGAAAAGATGATGGGCGATCGCATCGAGGAGTGGGTCTATTACCCGGCCAATGATGAAAAGGTCCCGTTACTGCTGGCATTGATTGAGCGTTTGCAGCCAGAGCGCAGCATTATTTTCGTTAATACCAAGCATGTGGCAGACAGGGTCTGGGGCTATCTGGAAGGTAATGGACACAAGGCTTCTTTGCTGTCGGGCGATGTACCACAGAAAAAACGTGAGCGCTTATTACAGCATTTTCAGGATGGTGAATTTCCGTTTCTGGTGGCCACCGATGTTGCCGCGCGGGGACTGCATATTCCCGCTGTGAGTCATGTGTTCAACTTTGATCTGCCTCAGGATGTCGAAGATTATGTGCATCGTATCGGTCGAACCGCCCGTGCCGGTGCCAGCGGTGTGGCTATCAGTTTTGCCTGCGAGGAATTTGTGTTCTCGCTGCCCGATATTGAAACTTATATCAAGCATAAATTGCCGATAGCTTCGACTGCTGATGAAACTCTGATTAAACCTCAGCCGCCAGTAAAACGCGAAAAAAATCCTGCTCATCATCGCGGTAGAAAAGAGGAAGGCAAGCGTCGTGGTCCGCGTCGGTCGGGAAGCCGACAGGGTAAAGCCGCGGCCTCAATGAACAAACATGCAGATAAACAGTAATCGTCCAGCCGACTTTTATCCGCTGGTTCCGGTCGATAACCGGAACAGTGCGCGGGCGCCGGTTATTTTTGATGTTGAGCAAATCAACACCAATCTGAGTCCTGATCGTGCCGACAACACTTCCGTTGTTGTTGCGCCCAACAGTAACGAAGACGGTCAGCAGGCCCGTTTTGTCAGAAACTTTATCAGCAGTGACCGCCGCTTTGACGGTGATAATGAACAAGCAGCGTTCCTGCCGCGAGCTGTACAACAGTATCTGTACATCAATGAATTACCCATGCAGTCATCGGTCGATAGAGGTCAGTTTCTGGATGAAATGGTTTAGTCTGTTGCTCGCTGCCTGGTTGCTGACAGGCTGTGTAACGGCGACAGGGAACAGTAATAACGGTATCGAGCGACTGGCTAAAAGCGATATCGATGAGGTTATCGAGCTGCACCAGGAGGTGGTGCTGCGGGATCTGAAAAAGCTGATGGTCAAGCTGTATAAACGTAATCCGGGGTTGCGTTATGACCGTGAGTTGCGTGATATCAAAGCCAGTGTCGAGCTGACATTTTCCCGCTCTTTCAACTTCAACTATGCTGAGTTCAGTCACATCAAGCGACCGACCGATATTGTGCGCCTGGCGCTGGACGAGCAATACCAGGGAGACCGGATAAGGGCATTTATAGTCGGGCTGCGGCGAATGTTGATGGCTTCGTATGACAACAACACCGAGTTCTTTTACCTGACTTCGATTGACCAGCAAAAACTCTACAACAGTGCCCGTAATATCGAAATCGCCGCCTGGCTGTTAGCCAAAAGCCGGGATAAACAGGGTAAGCTGCTGATACTCAGTGACAGCCTCAGTGACGAGCAGCGTAATCTGAGCTACCAGCGTCTGATCGGGCGCATGATTGCGACCCAGGATAATCTGGCCGAACTCATTTCGCGCAAAACCGGCCGCATCATCAAAACCTTTGTCGTGCGTGCGGCCACCGTCGTTTTCCTGCCTATTTAGTTTTTTTTGCCATTATGACCGGCAACCCCTGCGGTCAGCACAAAGCGCATCGCCTGTTCCATCGTCATATCTACGGGTCTCAGCCGTTTTTTAGACATCATCACCGGGTAGCCACCAATGTTGTAGCTCATGGGCAGAAATACCAATACCCGTTCTTCACCATCCTCATCTTCAATCGGCAGCGAATCAGACGAGTCGAGGGTAATAAAACCAATCAACTCCATGCCGTTGTCCAGTTTGACGGCCACCACCTGCTCAAATTCGCTCTGGCGAGCAGGTGAAAAATACTGGAAAAAGTCACGAATCGCACCATAGACGGATTTGATTAGCGGCATGTGATAAAGCAATTGCTCAATGTAGCGGAACAGGGCTTTAAACACATAAAGCTGCATTAACAGGCCAATCATAAAAATCAGCAAGATAGCTGCAACGAAGCCCATACCGGGCCAGTACAGATAATCCGGCAGCATAAACTTGATGACACCGCTGAGTGCCTTTTCAGTGGAAACAAAAAACCAGTAAATCAGGTAGGCGGTTAATGTCAGCGGCAAAATCGTGATTAGTCCGGTCAGGAACTGGCGGGAAATAAAGCCAACCATCTTTGCTCTCCGTTTGGATTTGAAAGCCAGTATTGGCCTGTTACGCATTTGCGGTCAAATGCAGTTTGAGCGTTATTTCACACTTGGGCCGCACTCAAAGGCGATGCGCTGATCGACTCAATGGTGGAGTCGCAAAAGGGCGACTGGCTGCCTGATGCATAAACAGGTTTTTCAGCCAGCGACTCTGATTCACGCCACGCAGACCATACTGACGCAGCCATCTGACTGGGGCCAGCCGGCTGCTGAAGACCCGTTTGAACATATCCATGCTGAATTGCATCAGTAAATTGTCGGCATGACGCTGGCGCTGGTATTTCTGCAGGGTATGCAGGCTGCCGATATCACGTCCGTGCTGATGCGCATGCAAAATAACTTCAGATAAAGTTGCTGCATCCAGCAGGCCGATATTCACGCCCTGACCGGCCAGCGGATGGATAATATGGGCGGCATCGCCGACCAGAGCCAGTCCCGGTTTGATATAGCTGTCGGCGTGACGCAAGTGTAACGGAAATGCGGCGCGCTCACTGATAGCCGTTACCCGTGCGGGCCTTTGCTGGCAAGCATCATTCAGTTCCTTGATAAAGTCGGCATCGGGCAACGCCAGTAAATGATCGGCACTTACGCTGCTCAGTGACCAGACGATGGTGCATTGATTCTCATCAGGCAGGGGCAGCATAGCCAGTGGACCCTCAAGCAGGAAGCGTTGCCAGGCAGTATGCTGATGACTGTGTTCGGTTGTCACGGTCGCGACCAGTCCCTTTTGATCGTAGGACCAGCCTTTTGATTTGATACCGGCCCATTCGCGAAGAGGAGATTGCGCACCGTCAGCTGCCACAATCAGTTTTGCCTGCAGTATATCGCCGTTATCCAGCGTGAGTTGGTGTGCTTCATAGGCGATGGGACTGGCCGGACTGATCAGTTTGACGTTGGGCAGCCGCCGGCACTGCGCCAGACTGGTCGTTTGCAGAACCCGGTTTTCCAGCAGGTGACCCAAACAGGGTTCTCCCAGATCGGCACTGTTGAAATGCAGTTCGCTGTCAGCATTTTCCCAGACCCGCATATCAGTGAAGGCACTGATTCGCTCAGCCGGTAACTGCGACCATAAACCGAGTTTGTTGAGCATCACCTCACTGCTGCGGGTTAAGGCACTGACTCTTAAATCATAGGTGGAACCCGTGGCCGGCGCGTCCGGAATCTGTGTCTCAATAAGGGCAATATTGAGTGCGGGTTCGGCAGCTAAAGCGACAGCCAGCGTGGCACCAACCATTCCGCCGCCGACGATGACAATATCGAATTGTTGATTCATAAACCGACTCCTCTGCCCAGCCGCGGTTGCTTTGTCCCCAGCCCCATACTGCGTTCGGCCAGCAGGCGCTTAGCGGGTGGCAATGTATCCAATAATGCCAGCCCGGCGCCACGCAGATGACCCAGCAGTCCAATATCATTACTGAACAGTCTTACCAGCTTGTCGGTCGCATTGACTACCTGATCCTGATCTTTCTGTCGCCAGTTTTGATAGCGTTGTAACAAGTCCATGCGACCGCAATCGTCACCGGCATCGGCCAGACAATCTGCCAGTACTGCGACATCGCGCAGACCGAGATTAAAACCCTGGCCGGCAATCGGGTGCAGACTGTGGGCGGCATTACCGATAAATACAATGCGGGGCTGTACCGGCATATCGGACTGCATCAAGATCAGGGGATGGCTATGGCGCTGACCAACCCGGGTGAAGCGGCCGGCACGGTAACCGAAACGTTGCTGAAGACAGTCGAGAAAATCCTTATCAGTTAAAGCCAGCAGGTTTTGTTCTTCACCGGAGCGGACCGTCCAGACCAGGCTGCTGCGATTATCCGACATCGGTAGCAGCGCCATCGGGCCGGTGTCAGTGAAACGTTCATAAGCCCAGCCCTGGTGAGGCTTATCCGTACTGATATTGGCGGTCACCGCGGTCTGTTGATATTCCTGTTGCCAGGCGCCCAGCTTTAACAACTGGCGAATGGTGGATTCACGACCGTCAGCGGCGACCAGCAAGCGGGTGCGAATGCTGTCGCCATTATCCAGACTGACTTCAACATGATCTGTGTGTTGTTTCAGTGCGGTGACCTGAGCGGGGCAGAACAGGACTAACGAATTCATTTTCTGCAGCTGCTGGTTCAGGGTTTGCCCCAGTTCCCTGGCCGTCATGACCTGGCCCAGGGCCGGGACGCGTTCTTTATCTGCGGACAGCCGTGTTACGCCAAAGCGGCCACGGTCGGAAATATGAATGTGTTTAATGGCCGTGGCGTAAGGGGCAATTTCCGGCCACAGTCCCATACTCTGGAAAATGCGCTGTGAGCCGAAGCTCAGGGCGATACCGCGATCATCAAAACTGGGCTGACTGTTACTCTGCAGGGACTGCGCTTCTACCAGACCGATCCTGAGCGCGCTGTTCTGTAGCGCGACAGCCAGACTGGCACCAACCATGCCACCGCCGACAATCAGCAGGTCGAGGTCTTTGCTTGTAGCGTTTGCCGGACTGTCAGCCTTGTTCATGGTTTTCTCTTTAACTATGCCGCGGCGGACTTCGCTTCAGCCATGATGGCTTCGATATCAGCGATTTCCTTTGGTGCGGCTTCGGTCAGGACCTCGCAGCCCGCTTTAGTCACCAGCACATCATCTTCAATACGGATACCGGTAAAGTGCCATTTCTTATCGATGTGCTGCGGGTCGCGGATATACAGGCCCGGTTCCACGGTCAGCACCATGCCCGGCTCCAGCAGTCGCCATTCTTCATCAATTTTGTAGTCACCGACATCATGCACATCCATGCCCAGCCAGTGGCCGGTTCGGTGCATAAAGAATTCACGATAGGCATGATCTGCAATCAGTTGCTGCAGTTCGCCTTTGAGCAAGCCAAGATCAATCAGACCCTGAGTCAGGACTTCCACCGCCGCTTCATGGGGCTGATTCCAGTGGTTGCCGGGCTTGACTGCGGCAATAGCCGCTTTCTGTGCATTCAGCACGACCTGATAGAGTTGAGCTTGCGCTTCGCTAAATTTGCCGTTGACCGGGAAAGTGCGGGTGATATCAGCGGCGTAGCACTGGTACTCCGCACCGGCATCGATTAGCAGCAAGTCATTATTCTTGAGTTTGCTGCTGTTTTCGATGTAATGCAGGATGCAGCCGTTTTCACCGCCACCGACGATCGATGGATAGGCTGGTGAGCGGCAACCATGTTTCATAAATTCGTGGATCAGCTCAGCCTCAACCTCATATTCCCATTTGCCGGGACGCGTGAACTGCATGGCGCGGATATGCGCTTTGACTGATGCCTCGGCGGCGTGGCGCATAGCCTTGATTTCAGCGCCGGATTTAAACAGTCTCAGTTCGTTGAGGCTGTATTCAAGATCAACAATTTCATGGGGTGAATGTTTGCCGGCGCGGGCCGCCTGACGCAGATGATTGAGCCAGGACACCATATGCTGGTCGAAAGAGGCTTGATTGCCCATGGTGTAAAAGACTTTTTCCTTGCCTTCCAGCAGGCCGGGCAAAATATCATCCAGATCGCTGATGGGGTAGGAGTCGTCTGCACCGTAGTTTTCTACGGCACCTTCCTGGCCGGCGCGGTAGCCATCCCAGATTTCCTTATCCAGATCCCGCTCCCGGCAGAACAGGATATATTCACCATGCTCGCGACCCGGGATCAGCACCATGACTGATTCCGGTTCATCAAAACCGGTCAGATAATGGAAATGACTCTCGCTGCGATAAGGGAAATCGACATCGCGATTACGGGGCGCCACTGGGGCATTGGGCAGCACAGCAATGCTGTCTTGGCCCATGATTTCCATCAGGCGCTGGCGGCGTTTGGCAAATTCTTTCTTCAACATAGGACCTGTTTATCTTTCATCCTCTTCGCAGCGAGGCTTGATAGCCGCAGTGGAAGAAGCGTTTATTTATTAGTGCTCAATACTCTTTTCTTCGGTCGGGTCGACGGGTTGTAGTTCACCATAGAGCAGGAATAAACCCATTCGCAGATACTCGACCAGTTCTTCGAAGTTAGCTTGTTCCTCTTCGCTATCCTTGATTTCCTCGAAGCTGACCTGACTGATTTTAATGACATCGGTCACAAATTCACGAGAATCATCAGACAAATCGGTTTCATTAGTCATACCGCTTGTCCCCAGCCCGTAAACCAGGCCCTGGCACCATTCAGCCATGGCTGACAGTCTCGACGCCAGCGGTGCATTATCGTCTGGCAGTTCCATTTCAAAATCAAAATCGAGGCTGTTGAGCGCCTGTATGGTGTCATCAAACAGATGAGTCAGATCCTGCTTCTCTTCCTCGCTGGGGTGAAAATCCTCAAACAGCTGGTTGTACCAGCTGGTGCGATCAGCCATGGAATCCATGCATAGCAGACCACAGAGCGCACCCTGCAGTTCAGCCAGTGTTGCCGGGCCATCGCCCGTCTGTTTCTCCGGTGACAGGGAAGGGAAATAAAGTTGTGACATAAAGCGAAAAGTCCTGAATTTGAGTCAGCGTTGGTTGGCTGTAGCAACAACGCTGAGGCAGTTAATCAACCACTATTATGACAGTTGTTGACCCGATTGGCAGGGCGCGTCTATAGTTATAGCCGAGTTACCCCCAATCGGCAGGCCTGCGATATTAGTAAAGCGGCTTCCAGTTGGGGGTAAATTGATTACCCCTAATTCTCGCATAGCCAAGAACTTATAATAAATGGATAAACACGCGATTCAACAATTGGAACAGCAAGTCGATGAACTGCTTCGTACCAGTCGCCGTTTGCGGGAAGAAAATATGCTGCTCAAATCACAGCAGGCAGCCTGGTTGAGCGAAAGGGCTCAACTGCTTGAAAAAACCGATGTGGCACGCAATCGTATTGAAAAAATGGTCAGTCGTCTGAAAGAATTGGATAGCGAATTATGAGTTCACCGGTTACGGTCACCATTCTCGGTAAGGAATATCAGATTGCCTGCCCGGAAGAAGAAAAAGAGGCTCTGATTGCCTCCGCGCGCATGGTGCACGAGAACATGGAAAAGATCCGCCACAGCGGTAAGGTGGTGGGTGTCGATCGTATCGCGGTGATGGCGGCACTTAATATTGCGCACGAGCTGATACAAATCCAGCATGATGAGAATCATGACCTGGATAAAGTGAACAACAAAATTTTGCAGCTCAAAGAGCGGGTTAGTGCATTTCTGGACGAAGATCGTCAGCTCGAACTTTAAAAAAATTTGGGCTTCACGTTTTAATATTGCGTATCATTCAGTTATGTCCCTGCGGTGCTCGACAGCGACACTGTGTGTCTTGAGCCGATAAGCAAATGCTTAGGAAACCAAAATCTCGAAGTCGAAAAACAGGCCCGCTTCGACGGGAAGTTTGCCGGCTTCATGCGGTTTCCCTCTTGGACCCCATGGTTCAAGAACCCCCGTCGCATCGACACTGTGGGGCTTAATTTTTCCCCTTATCCTCATCAACTGTGAAAGCATTCATAATCAACAAACAAGAATGGCTGAACAGTGATGAGGATATTTTTCTTCAGGCTGCTTTAGCCTTCTTGTGATGTTCTATCCCGAAGCCGTTTGATCACGCTGCCACTGTCGGGCCTGATTCCGCGCCAGATATGGAAAGCTTCCGCCGCCTGTTCTACCAGCATTCCCAGACCATCAAGTGATTGCGCGGCACTGTGTTGTCGGGCCCAGCTGATAAAAGCAGTGTCGGTATCGCTATACATCATGTCGTAGCAGGCTGCGCCATCAGCCAGCAGATCATCAGGCAGCGGTGGAACCTCACCCTGCAGACTCGCCGCTGTGGCATTAATTACGATATCGAATACAGGGCTAATCTGCTCAAAACCACCCGCCTTAATATTGCCCAAATCATGGAACAGATCGGCGAGGTCTTTCGCCTTGCTCGCGGTACGGTTAGCAACAAATAGTTCGGCCGGCTGATAACTGAGCAAGGGTTCGATGACCCCCCTGGCTGCCCCTCCGGCACCCAGTAATAGAATGCGTTTGCCTCTGAGCGTAATGCCGTGGTTATGAATCAGATCACGACACAGGCCGATACCGTCAGTATTGTCACCATAGACGGAACCGTCATCACCAAAAACAAGCGTATTGATGGCACCGGCACGCTCAGCCCGCTCGGATTTATTTTTCACCAGCTGCCAGGCCTGTTCCTTGAACGGCACGGTGATGTTAATCCCTTTTAATTTAAGTACGTCACGCAGCTGCGACAGGCTGCTTTCCAGACCGTCAACCGGCACTTCAATGGCTGTGTACTCAATTTCCTGTCCGGTCTGTCTGGCAAACTCGCTGTGAATCAGGGGGGACTTGCTATGGCTGATAGGGTTGCCGATGACGGCATATTTGTCTGTCATAAAAATCTAGTTATTCTGCTTAAGTTGCTGGGCAATCTCTTTGGCGAAATAAGTCAGGATGCCATCCGCCCCGGCGCGTTTGAAAGCCAGCAGGCTTTCCATGATGCTGTCTTCAGTGAGCCAGCCATTCAACACGGCTGATTTGAGCATCGCGTACTCGCCACTGACCTGATAGACGAAGGTCGGCTTCTGGAATGTCTGTTTGACCCGGTACAGCACGTCCAGATAAGGCATGCCCGGTTTGACCATGACCATATCGGCGCCTTCTTCAATATCCAGAGCGACTTCATGTAAGGCTTCATCGCTATTGGCCGGGTCCATCTGGTAACTGAATTTATTACCACCACCGAGGTTGCCTGAACTGCCCACGGCATCACGGAAAGGACCATAAAAACTGGACGCGTATTTGGCCGAGTAGGCCATGATTCGGGTATGAATCTGACCGGCATTCTCCAGCGCTGCGCGAACCGCCCCAATGCGGCCATCCATCATATCCGAGGGTGCCACAATCTGGGCGCCGGCTTCAGCATGGGAAAGGGCCTGTTTGATCAGCACCTCAACGGTTTCATCATTGATAATGTAGCCGGACTCATCGATAAGACCATCCTGGCCGTGCGTTGTGAATGGATCCAAAGCGACATCGGTCATAATGCCGAGCTCCGGAAACTCGCGTCTTAAAGCACGGACGGCACGTTGAGCCAGACCCTCCGGATTGTAAGCCTCACGCGCATCTTCTGTTTTTTTCTCTACCGGTGTGACCGGGAACAAAGCTATCACCGGCACACCTAATTCATGAATGGTTTCGGCTTCTCTCAGCAGGAGATCGATACTGAGGCGCTCGACGCCGGGCATGGAACTGACGGCTTGACGCTGATTGTTGCCCTCAAGCACAAAACAGGGATAAATCAAATCATCGACCTGCAGCGTATTTTCCCGCATCAAACGCCGGGAAAAATCATCTTTGCGCATGCGGCGCGGTCTGTGCCCGGGGAAACCGGATTTGGAAAAATTAGGATGAGACATTCTTAAGCCTTGACTGCCAATAAATGATGGCTCAATGGTACCGGCAGCGGCGGGGCTTGTCATCGTTTTAGCGTGGACGCGACAGTCGGTTATGAGATAAAATTGCAAAGATTTTGTCTGGGGAGAACGTCATGTTTGCCCCATTATTTTTATCTGGTGGAGGTCTCCCTTGCGAACGAGTGCATTACTTGCTCTTGAAGACGGCACGGTTTATCACGGCGAATCGATTGGAGCCATTGGCCAGTCAGTCGGTGAAGTGGTGTTTAACACGGCTATGACTGGCTATCAGGAAATCCTGACCGATCCTTCCTATACCCGTCAAATTGTGACTTTGACCTATCCGCACATCGGCAACACCGGTGTCAATGCGGAAGATGAAGAGTCCGATCAGGTTTTTGCGAGTGGTTTGATCATCCGCGATTTGTCACCAGTGGTCAGCAGCTGGCGTAGTGAAGAATCTCTGGATGCCTATCTGACCCGCCACAATGTGGTCGGTCTGGCCGGTATTGATACCCGTGCTCTGACCCGTCGGCTGCGTGAAAAAGGTGCAATGAACGCCTGTATCGTGGCCGGTGATGATATCGATGTGAATGCGGCTATAGCAGCAGCAAAATCCTTCGAAGGTCTCAAAGGCATGGACCTGGCGAAAGTCGTCAGCACCAAGGAGAGTTACAGCTGGGACCAGGGCATCTGGCACCTGGACGGCGAATCAAAAGCGGCTGAACCACGTTTCCACGTAGTGGCCTATGATTACGGTGCCAAGAAAAACATTCTGCGCATGCTGGTGGAGCGCGGCTGCAAACTGACCGTTGTACCGGCGCAAACGTCGGCCGAGGAGGTGCTGGCACTGAATCCGGATGGTGTTTTTCTGTCCAACGGCCCCGGCGACCCGGAACCCTGTGATTACGCAATTAAAGCGATTCAGACTTTGCTGGAAAAAGACCTGCCGATTTTCGGTATTTGTCTTGGTCACCAGTTACTGGGTCTGGCCTGCGGTGCCAAATCGGTAAAAATGAAATTCGGTCACCATGGTGCTAACCATCCGGTACAGGAACTGCTGGCAGGGCTGGTGATGATTACCAGTCAGAACCACAGTTTTGCCATTGATGAAGACACGCTGCCGGATACCTTGACGGCGACCCATCGTTCTTTGTTCGACGGTACCTTGCAGGGGATTCATCACAGCACCAAACCGGCTTTCAGTTTCCAGGGTCACCCGGAAGCCAGTCCCGGCCCGCAAGACGCGGCGCCACTTTTTGATCACTTTATCGATTTACTCGAACAAGCGACAGGTAAATAATTCACGATGGCGAAACGTACTGATATTCAAAGTATTCTGATTCTGGGCGCAGGTCCGATTGTTATCGGCCAGGCCTGTGAATTCGATTATTCCGGTGCTCAGGCATGTAAAGCCCTCACAGAGGAAGGCTATCGTGTCATCCTGGTGAACTCGAACCCCGCCACCATTATGACCGACCCCAATATGGCCGATGCGACTTATATCGAGCCCATCAACTGGCAGGCGGTTAAAAAGGTTATTGAAGCAGAACGTCCTGATGCGATTCTGCCCACCATGGGCGGCCAGACCGCACTGAACTGTGCGCTGGACCTGGAGAAAAACGGCGTACTGGCCGAGTTCGGCGTTGAAATGATTGGCGCTGACAGCGAAGCCATTAATAAAGCGGAAGACCGTGACCTGTTCCGTGAAGCGATGCGTAAGATCGGTTTGGATATGCCGCAATCTGATATCGCTCACAGCCTGGAAGAGGCGCTTGAAGTTCAGGAAAAATTCGGCTTCCCGGTGATTATTCGTCCGTCCTTCACCATGGGCGGCAGCGGTGGCGGTATTGCCTACAACAAGCAGGACTTCGTTGAAATTTGTCAGCGTGGTCTTTACCTGAGCCCGACCCATGAACTGTTGATCGAAGAGTCGATCATCGGCTGGAAAGAATATGAAATGGAAGTGGTGCGCGACCGTAAGGATAACGCCATCATTATCTGTTCGATTGAAAATCTGGATCCGATGGGTGTGCATACCGGCGACTCCATTACCGTGGCACCGGCGCAGACCCTGACTGACAAGGAATATCAAATCATGCGTAACGCCTCGCTGGCGGTATTGCGTGAAATTGGTGTTGATACCGGCGGCTCCAACGTGCAGTTTGCGGTCAACCCGGATACGGGTCGCCTGATCATTATCGAAATGAATCCACGGGTGTCTCGCTCTTCTGCTCTGGCGTCAAAAGCCACCGGTTTCCCGATTGCCAAGGTCGCTGCCAAGCTGGCAGTGGGTTACACGCTGGATGAACTGCAGAACGAAATTACCGGCAATGCCACACCGGCTTCGTTTGAGCCTTCAATTGACTACGTGGTCACCAAGGTGCCGCGCTTCACCTTTGAAAAATTCCCCCAGGCCGATAATCGTCTGAGTACGCAGATGAAATCAGTCGGTGAAGTCATGGCCATTGGCCGCAGCTTTCAGGAATCATTGCAGAAAGCCCTGCGTGGTCTGGAAATCGATCGTGACGGTCTCAATGAAATTCTGGACCTGACTGAAGAAGGCACCGAGGAAACCCTGCGCCGCGAACTGAGTCTGCCGGGTTCTGATCGTCTCTGGTATGTCGCCGACGCCTTGCGTTATGGCTTCAGTTTTGAGGAAGTGCAGCGTCTGACCCATATCGATCCCTGGTTCCTGGTTCAGATCCAGGAAATTGTGGAGATTGAAAACAGCCTGAAAGAACGCTCGCTCAATGATCTGGATCAGAACGAGATGTTCCGCCTTAAACGTAAAGGTTTTGCCGACTCGCGTCTGGCCAAACTGTTGCAGAAAACCGAGAAGCAGGTGCGTGAATACCGTCAGGAAATGCAGGTGCGCCCGGTCTACAAACGCGTTGATACCTGTGCTGCCGAGTTTGCCACCACAACGGCTTACATGTACTCAAGCTATGATATTGAATGCGAGGCCAACCCGAGCGATCGTGACAAAATCATGATTCTGGGTGGTGGTCCTAACCGTATCGGCCAGGGTATCGAGTTCGACTACTGCTGCGTGCATGCAGCACTGGCGCTGCGTGAAGACGGTTTTGAGACCATCATGGTTAACTGTAACCCGGAAACGGTTTCCACCGACTATGACACCTCCGATCGTCTCTACTTTGAATCATTGACGCTGGAAGATGTACTGGAAATCGTTGATCTGGAAAAACCTAAAGGCGTCATCGTGCAGTTTGGTGGTCAGACACCGTTGAAACTGGCGCGCGCGCTGGAAGCTGCTGGCGTGCCGATTATCGGTACCTCGCCGGATGCCATCGACCACGCGGAAGACCGCGAACGCTTCCAGCAAATGGTTAACAAACTGGGGCTGCTGCAGCCACCAAACCGTCTGGCCCACTCGGTCGACAATGCCGTTAACCTGGCTGCTGAAATCGGTTACCCGCTGGTGGTGCGCCCGTCCTATGTGCTGGGTGGCCGTGCCATGGAAATCGTTTATAACGAGGATGAACTGCAGCGCTATATGCAGAACGCGGTAAAAGTCTCCAATGACTCACCGGTGTTGCTGGATCGCTTCCTGGATGATGCGATTGAGGTGGATGTCGATGCCATTTGCGACGGTAAAGACGTCCTGATTGGCGGCATCATGGAACATATCGAACAGGCCGGTGTGCACTCCGGTGACTCCGCCTGTGCGATTCCGCCATACAGTTTGAGCAATGCGGTTCAGGATCAGATGCGTGAACAGGTGCGTCAGATGGCTCTGGAACTTGGCGTTAAAGGGTTGATGAACACCCAGTTCGCTATCAAGGGTGAAGAGATTTTTATCCTGGAAGTGAATCCGCGTGCATCGCGTACCGTGCCTTATGTTTCCAAGTCTATTGGTGTGCCGCTGGCGAAAGTCGCTGCCCGCGCCATGGCCGGCCGGAGTCTGGTTGATCAGGATGTGACCAAGGAAGTGATTCCGAGTTACTACTCGGTCAAAGAAGCAGTGTTCCCGTTCATCAAGTTCCAGAATGTGGATCCGATTCTGGGGCCGGAAATGAAGTCCACCGGTGAAGTCATGGGGGTCGGTCGTACCTTTGGTGAAGCTTTTGCCAAATCACAACTGGCGGCATCAGTCACGCTGCCGACAGGGGGCACTGCTTTCATTAGTGTGCGAGAGGCTGATAAGGTAGCCGTGGTGCAAATCGCCAAAGACTTGGCGGCACTGGGCTTCTCGTTGCTCGCGACCCGCGGCACACAAAAAGTACTGGTTGAAGCCGGTGTTGAATGTGAGCCGGTCAACAAAGTGGCTGAAGGTCAGCCGCATATTGTTGATATGATCAAAAACGACGAAATCAATCTCATCGTCAATACTACCGAAGGACGTCAATCCGTTGCCGATTCGCGGGAGATTCGTCGTGCTGCATTACACCATCAGGTGAATTACACCACGACGCTGGCGGCGGCGCGTGCGACAGTGCAAGCCCTTAATAGTGAAGACATTGTTTCTGTGAACAGACTGCAATCTTTGCATGGAGAGTTAAATTAATGGCAGTACCAATTACCACGCGCGGTGCAGATGCACTGAAAGATGAACTGAAACAACTGAAAACGGTAGCCCGACCTCAGGTCGTGGCCGCGATCGCGGAAGCACGTGAGCACGGCGATCTGAAAGAAAACGCCGAATATCACGCTGCCCGGGAGCAGCAAAGCTTTATCGAAGGCCGGATTCAGGAACTGGAGGGCACTCTGTCACAATCACAGATCATTGATCCGGCCTCATTGCCACAGGATGGCCGTGTGGTTTTCGGCGTGACTGTGACGCTGCTCAATATCGATACCGACGCTGAAGTGAAGTATCAAATCGTGGGTGACTATGAGTCCGATATTAAACTGAACCGTATTTCTGTTTCTTCACCTATTGCCCGTGCGCTGATCGGTAAGGAAATCGATGATGTGGTGACGGTACAGGCACCCAGTGGCAATATTGACTATGAAATTATCGATATCAGCTATGAGAGCTGAGCGTTAGAATGCTGTCAGGCTATACTGGTGAACGCTTACTACTCACCCTGTGGGTAGGCAGTCTCTGGGCAATCGGTTATCTCGCTGTGCCCATGGCCTTCGCTAATCTGGAACTGCATATTGCCGGCAATTATGCCGGCAAACTATTTTATGCGGTTAATATTATCGGTGTGGTGTCAGCCACCATTTTGCTGGTCAGCCGCCTGTTTATTTTCGGTGTCCGTGCATTTCCCCGTTACTGGCGAAGTTGGCTGATATTGTTGATGCTGCTGGTCAGCCTCGCTTTTGTTGGCTTTATTCAGCCCGAAATGCAGGCACTCAAACAACTGGGACTGGAACAGGGTAATCACATCGAGCGATTCAACGAGTTGCACAAACTGAGCGAAAATCTTTATTTGCTGTTGAGTCTGTTTGGGTTAATGTTGGTACTGACTACTGACAAACGCGCTGAAGCGGCTAACGAGGCCTGAGTTATGGCCAGAAGTAAATCCAGTCAAGGCTGGCTCAAAGAACACTTTGATGACCAGTATGTTAAGAAAGCCCAGCAGGCAGGGTATCGTTCGCGTGCGACTTTCAAACTGGAAGAAATCGATCACAAAGACAAACTGCTCAAACCAGGCATGAGCGTGGTGGATCTGGGTGCGGCGCCCGGAGGCTGGTCAGATTACGCACTGGACAAAGTCGGTGATAAAGGTACGGTGGTGGCACTCGACATTCTGGAGATGACACCGCTGACCGGTGTCCACTTTATTCAGGGTGATTTTCGTGAAGATGCCGTGCTGGATGAACTCAACAATGTGCTTGATGGTCGACAGATAGACCTTGTTTTATCGGATATGGCCCCCAATATGACAGGTGTAGGATCAATTGATCAGCCGTCGAGCATGCATCTGGTGGAACTGGCACTGGATTTTGCCGTCACCAATCTGAGCAAACAGGGCAGTTTTCTGGTCAAAGTGTTTCAGGGTGAAGGCTTTGATGAATTTCTTAAGGTCATGCGGGACAGTTTCAATAAAGTCGTGACCCGCAAGCCAGATGCGTCCAGGGCCAGGAGTCGTGAAGTCTACCTGCTTGGTCGCGGTCTTAAATAGCGTTTAATGGTAACCAGAGGTACCAAACATTGAATGACATGATGAAAAATATTGTTTTGTGGGTCGTCATCGCCATTGTGCTGATGTCGGTGTTTAATAATTTTGGCCCGCAAAGCAGTTCGTCAAACGAAATGGACTACTCGACCTTTATCAGCAACGTTAAGAACGGGGCTGTCTCCAGCGTGGATATCCAAGGTCGGGAAATTCAGGGTAAGCTGACCGATGGCAGCCAGTTCACCACCTATAGCCCGGACTATGATCCCGGTCTTATCGGCGATTTGCTGGATAACGGTGTCAGCATTCAGGCCGAACCGGTCGAAAAAACCAGTCTGCTGATGCAGATCTTTATCTCGTGGTTCCCAATGCTGCTACTGATCGCTGTGTGGATTTTCTTCATGCGTCAGATGCAGGGCGGTGGCGGCAAAAACCCGATGTCATTTGGCAAAAGTAAAGCCCGCATGCTCAGTGATGATCAGGTCAAAATCACCTTTAAAGATGTTGCCGGCGTCGAAGAAGCTAAAGAAGAAGTAGCCGAGCTGGTCGACTTCCTGCGTGACCCGAGTAAGTTCCAGAAACTGGGGGGGCGTATCCCTCGCGGTATTCTGATGGTGGGTTCACCAGGTACCGGTAAAACGCTGCTGGCGAAAGCGATTGCGGGTGAAGCGAAAGTACCGTTTTTCACGATTTCCGGTTCTGACTTTGTGGAAATGTTTGTCGGTGTCGGTGCGTCACGTGTTCGTGACATGTTTGAGCAGGCTAAGAAGCACGCGCCCTGCATTATCTTTATCGATGAGATTGATGCTGTGGGTCGTCATCGTGGTGCCGGTCTCGGCGGCGGTAACGATGAACGCGAACAAACGCTGAACCAACTGCTGGTTGAAATGGATGGTTTTGAGGGTAATGAAGGCGTTATCGTCATTGCTGCGACTAACCGTCCGGACGTACTGGATCCGGCGCTGTTGCGTCCGGGACGTTTTGACCGTCAGGTTGTAGTACCACTGCCGGATATCCGTGGTCGTGAGCAGATCCTGAATGTTCACTTACGTAAAGTGCCGGCGGCTGAAAATGTTGAAGCCCGGGTTATCGCCCGCGGTACCCCCGGCTTTTCCGGTGCGGATTTGGCGAACCTTGTTAACGAAGCGGCGCTGTTTGCGGCCCGTGCCAACAAGCGTCTGGTCAGTATGGAAGAACTGGAACTGGCCAAGGACAAAATCATGATGGGCGCCGAGCGCCGGTCCATGGTGATGAGCGATAAGGAAAAGGAACTGACTGCTTACCACGAAGCCGGACATGCTATTGTCGGCCGACTGGTGCCGGGCCATGATCCGGTTTACAAAGTGAGCATCATTCCTCGCGGCCGGGCATTGGGCGTAACGATGTTCCTGCCGACCGAAGACAAATACAGCTTCACCAAACAACAACTGGAAAGTCAGATCTCCAGCCTTTACGGCGGGCGTCTGGCAGAAGAGATGATCTTCGGATCTGAAGCCGTCACCACCGGTGCGTCCAACGATATTCAGCGGGCGACAGAGCTGGCTCATAACATGGTCACCAAGTGGGGGCTGTCGGATAATATGGGACCCATGTCCTATGGCGAAGATGAAGGCGAAGTTTTCCTCGGCCGCAGTGTTACCCAGCATAAAGCTGTGTCGGACCTGACGGCCAAGCAGATTGACGAAGACGTACGCGCAGTTATCAATCGTAACTACGAACGCGCCAAGCGTCTGCTGGACGAGAATAGCGAAAAGCTGCACAAAATGGCTCAGTTGCTGGTCAAATATGAAACTATCGACAGTGCGCAAATCGATGCCATCATGGAAGGGCGTGAACCCGGTGAACCCAAAGACTGGAATGATCGTTCCAACACGCCACCTTCTGCCAGTGCCGAATCTGATGATGAGCAGGCGCCGTCAGGCAAGCCTGCGGATCAACTGCATTAGAAGGATAGGCCTTTATGTTGTTTGACTGCGCGGGCAAGTCGCTAGACTTGTCCGCTCCTCGTATTATGGGCATCGTTAACGTTACCCCCGACTCCTTCTCGGACGGGGGTCGTTTTTTTTCACGTGATGCTGCGCTCAGACAAGCCTCGAAACTGGTGGAAGACGGTGCCGATATTCTCGATATTGGTGGTGAATCGACCCGTCCTGGCTCCACGCCGGTTGAAGTGCAGGAAGAAATTGATCGTGTCGCCCCGGTGATTGAAGCTATCAGCGCCGAACTGGATGTGCCCATTTCCATCGATACCATGAAAGCTGAAGTCATACGCGCAGCGGTGGCTGCCGGAGCCGGGCTGATTAATGACGTCAATGCATTACGCGCTGAGGGGGCCCTGGCTGCCGCGGCAGAGCTGGATGTACCGGTCTGCCTGATGCATATGCAGGGCACACCGCAAACCATGCAGAAAGAGCCGCACTATCAGGATGTCGTCAGTGAAGTGGAAGCCTTCCTGCTGGAACGTGTCGCCGTTTGTGAACAGGCCGGCATTTCTGCTGACAAAATTATGCTTGATCCCGGGTTTGGCTTTGGCAAGCGGGCGCGGCATAATTTACGTTTAATGAAACAGCTTTCCAGACTGACGGCCCTGCCGTATCCGGTGCTGGTCGGTGTTTCACGCAAATCGATTATCGGCGATATGCTGAAAGTCGACGTTAAAGAGCGCCTTGCCGGCAGTCTGGCCTTGGCATCCATTGCCGTATGGCAAGGGGCAAAACTAATAAGAACACATGATGTGCGCGACACGGCGCAGGCAGTGAAACTGACACAACATGTGCAGCAGGTAGAAGATTTTGACTAAACAAAGACGTTATTTCGGCACCGACGGTATTCGCGGCCGGGTCGGTGACGGGGTGGTGACCCCGGATTTTGTGCTCAAACTGGGCTGGGCTGTGGGCCGGGTGCTGGCGAACGGTAAAAACAGCCGCGTGATCATTGGTAAAGATACCCGTATTTCCGGCTATATGTTCGAGTCTGCATTGCAGGCCGGCTTGTCGGCTGCGGGTGTCGATATTTATCTATTGGGACCAATGCCGACCCCCGCGGTGGCCTATCTGACACGGACATTCCACGCCCAGGCCGGTATTGTGATCAGTGCCTCGCACAACCCTTATCATGATAACGGCATCAAGTTTTTCTCGGCGCAGGGCACCAAACTGCCTGATGATATTGAGCTTGAAATCGAAGCGATGCTGGAACAGCCACTGAAAACTGTCGAGTCGATTAATTTGGGTAAAGCACACCGGATTGGCGATGCCGCAGGCCGTTATATCGAGTTCTGTAAAAGCACCATTCCTACTGGCGTTGATCTGGCCAAGCTGAAAATCGTTGTCGACTGCGCCAATGGCGCGACCTATCACGTGGCACCGGATGTCTTCCGCGAACTCGGTGCCGAGGTGGTGGTGATGGGGGCTGAGCCCGATGGCCTTAATATCAATCAGAACTGCGGCTCGACTGAACCGCGTCTGTTACAACAGGCCGTGCTTAAAAATAAAGCCGATCTGGGTATCGCCCTCGATGGCGATGGTGATCGTATTATCATGGTTGATCACCGTGGTGAAATCGTTGATGGTGATGAACTGCTGTTTATCATCGCCCGTGCCCGCCAACGCAGCGGTGACACACAAACGAATATCGTCGGAACCCAGATGTCGAACCTGGGACTTGAACATGCGCTGGCTGAGTTTGATATGTCACTGCACCGAGCCAAAGTCGGTGACCGTTATGTGATGGAAATGTTGCAACAAGTCGGTGGTCACATTGGCGGAGAAGCGTCGGGCCATATTATATGTCTTGACAAAACGTCAACCGGTGACGGCATTGTTGCTGCTTTGCAGGTACTGGCGGAAATTCAGCAGACCGGTAATAGTCTGCATGCGTTACGCTCGGTCGTGACCAAATACCCGCAACAATTGATTAATGTGCGGGTTGAAAAGATGGTCGATATTGATGCCAATCCTGAAATTGCCAAAGCCGTAGCTGATGTTGAAAAACAATTGGGGAGTGATGGCAGAGTCTTACTGCGGCCTTCCGGTACCGAACCGGTTATCCGGGTCATGGTGGAAGGGCGGGATGCGCCGCTGACCAAACAATTGGCTCAAAAACTGGCCGATGTCATCGAAAAGGTGCTGAAAGCCTGATCCTTGTGGCTTCAGGTTTTTGCCACTTGTTATTTGTTATACAATGGCGGCAGTCATTGAACAGCCCGGACTGGCGTGGCTTAAAAGCAGTCAGCGGGCAAAGATAATTTCTGTTTTACTTTCGAGAGACCGTATTCGTGCGTAAGCCGCTTATTGCTGGTAATTGGAAAATGAACGGCTCTAGCGAGAGTAATAAGGCCTTGCTGGCAAATATACTTGCCAATGCCGAGAGTTTCGCTTCGGTCGATGTGGCCTTATTTCCACCGGCTGTCTACCTGCAGCAGGTACAGCAGACACTGGCGGGTACCGGTCTGTTCTGGGGCACGCAAAACCTGTCTCAGTTCAAACAGGGCGCCTACACGGGGGAAATTTCGGCAGCGATGCTGGCCGACTTCGGCTGTCACTATGTGTTGATTGGTCACTCTGAACGTCGCTGTCTTTATGCTGAGCTGGATCTGGACCAGCGTGTGCTGGATCGGATTGTGGCGGAAAAATATGAAATGGCTGTGCGTCAGGGCATCACCCCGATTATCTGTATCGGGGAGAGTCCTGATGAGCATGCCGTGGGTCGTACTGAAGAAGTCATCGCTCGTCTGCTTGATACCGTTATTGCCTACCAGGGGGTGAAAGGACTCGCGCATACCGTGCTGGCGTATGAGCCGGTATGGGCAATAGGTACCGGTCGTTCTGCGACGCCGGAATGGGCTCAGGATGTCCACAGTTTCATGCGTCAGCGGGTGGCGAAGCATGATTCGAACATCGCGCAGAACTTGAGAATACTTTACGGCGGCAGCATAAACAGTGATAATGCTGCGCCATTGTTTTTACAACCTGATGTAGATGGTGGACTGGTCGGCGGCGGCTCGCTGCATGCCGAAGAGTTTGTCAAAATCTGTCAGGCCGCGGTTTTAAAATTAGGTTAACTACATGCACGCTTTAATTTTGACGATACATATTATTGTCTGTCTGATGCTGGTCGGTCTGGTACTGATTCAGCATGGTAAGGGCGCTGATGCCGGCGCCGCCTTCGGTGGCGGTGGTGGTGGCGGTGGTGCTTCCGGCAGCCTGTTCGGCAGTCGTGGCTCAGCTTCTTTCCTGAGTCGCAGTAGCGCCGTTCTGGCAGCAATTTTCTTCGCGACCAGCCTGACCCTCGCCTATTTTTCGGTAGACAGACCTGAAAAAGCCAAGAGCGTGACTGAGTCAGTCCCTGCAGAACAAACACAAGAACAAACTCCTGCAGATTTGCCGGAATTACCGTAAAATATCCGCCTTTAAAGCCGACGTGGTGAAATTGGTAGACACGCCATCTTGAGGGGGTGGTGGGCATAGCCCGTGGCGGTTCGACTCCGCCCGTCGGTACCAAACAATGAAAAGCTCGAATTATTCGGGCTTTTTTTATGTCTGAAGCAATGCAGGGCATTTGCAGCCCAGACTCTGTAGAATCCAGTTTTAAAAAGCTTTGATTTATCAGCTATTATCAGAGCACAAGGTCAAGGATTCAGACATGGAAAAATACCCGCAAGTGCAGAAGCACGATACCCTCAAGCCGTCCCGGCCCTGGGTGCCAGCACTGAAAATGACGCTGATTTATGCTGTTTTTGCCGTGCTGTGGATTATTTTCTCAGACCGGGCCATCGATTTGATATCGCTCAGTAAAAGCATGCTGTCGACGATGCAGACATGGAAAGGCCTGTTCTTCGTACTGATCACCTCGATACTGGTGTTTGTTCTGGGTCAGTATTATTTCCGCCGACAGGAATTGCTGATCAATGAGCTGCGCAGCAACCAGCAGCGTCTCAATCTGATTCTCGACACGATCCCCGATGGTATCCAGGAAAACGATCTTCAAGGCCGCATCACCTACAGTAATCCCGGACATCATAAGATCCTCGGATATCCCAAGGGCGCGCTGGTGGGATATCACATCTGGGACTTTCAGGTTAATGAGTCAGACCAGAAGCAACTGCAGGACTATTTCTTTTATCTGGTCAGGCAGCAGCCTGCGCCGGAAACAATTATCAGCCGGAATAAAACGCGAAGTGGGCAGGAGCGGATTCTGGAAGTCAGCTGGGATTACCAGCGGGATAATGCAGGTGAACTGACCGGTTTTATCTCAGTGATTTCGGATATCACTCAATCCCGGGAGCAGGAAGAGGAAATTCTGCACCTGGCTTATTACGATCCGCTCACCGAGTTGCCGAACCGTTTCCGGGCGCTGGAAAATCTGTCTTCCTTGATCAAATCAGCCAGAACAGCCGGTCAACATGTCGCTGTACTGGTACTGGATTTAGATCACTTCAAGAAAATCAACGATACACTCGGGCATGAGACCGGCGACAGATTATTGCAGCAACTGGTGGAAAGGCTGAGAGAGGTGTTAAGTCATGATCAGGTGCTCGGGCGTCTGGGCGGCGATGAGTTTATTATGCTGCAACAGCAGTCCAGTCAGCGCGATGCATTGCCTGCATTAATCGAAGCCATCAAATCGCTGTTTGGCAGGCCGTTCATGATAGATCAGCGTGAGATGATGCTGACTGCCAGTATTGGTGTGGCGATTTATCCCAGTGATGGTAATACAGCCACCGAGCTGTTGCGAAATGCCGATTCTGCGATGTTCCACGCCAAGGAGAGTGGTCGCAATACCTGCAGTTATTTCACCCGGGCAATGAATCTGGATGTGACCCGCCGCTTCACGATAGAGGAGCAACTGCACTCGGCACTGGAAAAGGGGGAGCTCAGTGTGCTTTATCAGCCGCAGGTGGAATTGCAGAGTCATGATATCAATGGTGCCGAAGCGCTGCTTCGCTGGCATAACCCGGTCTTGGGGCAGGTATCACCGGAAGAGTTTATTTCAGTCGCAGAGCAGAGCAGTTTGATTCTACCTATTGGCCGCTTTGTGCTGGAACAGGCATTAAAAGTTTTGTCACAGATTCAGTTGACCTATCCTGACTTTCGTATGGCCATCAATCTGTCGCCGGTGCAGTTTCGTGACTTTGGCCTTTTGGATACCCTCGGCCAGTTAGTCCGCGAGTATCAAGTCCAGCCGTCGAATATTGAGCTGGAAATTACTGAAGGTGTTTTATTAAGTGGTTCTTCGCTGGTCAAAGAGACTCTCGAAGCATTGCATGAGATGGGTATCAAACTGGCAATGGATGACTTCGGTACTGGTTATTCCTCACTCAGTTATCTGCGCAGCTATCCCTTTGATATGCTGAAAATTGATCGCAGTTTTGTACATGACATCCTCAAAAAACCTGCTGACAGGGAGCTGATTAATGCCATTGTCGCGATGTCTGATGGTCTGGGTCTGAAAGTGGTGGCAGAAGGGGTGGAAACAAAAGAACAATGCCGGTTTTTGCAGAGCGTAGGTTGTGATTTCGGTCAGGGGTATTTCTTCAGTAGACCCCTCAGCGAATCAGCGCTATTCGATAAACTGCCGGTGGTTTAGTCCAGCAAGCTGTCTATGATTTGTTCCAGTTCATCAAAATGGATAGGCTTGGTCAGGTAACGGTCAAAGCCAGCAGACAGCCCCTTTTCAATATCATCGGTCATCGCGTTAGCTGACAGGGCAACGACTTTGATATAGCGGGTCACAGCGGATTGCTTTAGCTGTTTGAGCGCTTCAAAGCCATTCTTACCGGGCAGGTTGATATCCATCAGAATAATATCCGGTTCCAGTTCAAAGGCAATATCAAGCCCGGTCTCGGCATCTGCCGCGGTAGTCAGCTTGATATCCCGGCGCCGCTGAAAGAACTGGTTGATTAAATCAAGGTTGGTGGGATTGTCTTCAATGCAGAGTATATGGCTAATCCGGGTGCGGGGAGAGCCTGGCGTCGTCTCAACGTCAGCTTTACTGGTTGCAGATGACGAGTCCTGCTCAACAGATGCTTTCCTGAACTCGACCCAGAAGGTGGAACCGACATCCAGCGAACTGTCAAAACCAAAGCGGCCCTGCATCAGCTTCACCAGTTCGTGGCTGATGGCCAGGCCAATGCCGGTGCCAGGGATGTTGGAACGTTCCTTATCGAGACGATTGAAAGGCTCAAACAGGCGTGACGGCATTTCATCATCAATCCCGTAACCGGTATCCTCAACCGATATGCGCACCTGATATGCTTTCTCACTGACATGTAGCCGGATTTTGCCATGGGGCCGGTTGTACTTGGCAGCGTTGGACAGCAGATTAATCAATACCTGCTTGAGTTTAATGTAGTCAGCGCGAATGAACAGATTGTCGATATCTGCCGGGTAATCGGTTTCCAGTGTCAGCGATAAGGGGGTCAGTTGTACCTCCATCAGCGGTAAAACAAGATCGATTAAGGATTTGACGGCGACATTTTCCACCGAAATACTCATATGGCCGCTTTCAATGCGGGATAGATCCAGCACATCGTTGATCAAACTCAGAAGATGATTACCCGAGCTTTCGATCATATTCACCGATTCGCGTTTACTATCATCCAGATCTTCCAGCTTCAATAACTGGGAAAAGCCGATAATCGCATTGAGCGGTGTGCGCAGCTCATGACTCATCTTGGCGAGGAATTCACTTTTGGCACGATTGGCCTGTTCAGCCTGACGCATCGCACTAATCAGTTCCTGTTGATACTGATGACGCTCGGAGATGTCACGGATGACACCGATATAAAACTTGCGATGGCCGAACTGCATCGGCGAGACATTGAGTTCAATCGGAAACAGGCTGCCGTCTTTACGCCGCCCCTGTAAAGCACGGGTGCGATGGATGATTTTAGGCGCGTGCAGGTCCGAGTTGTTGAGGTAGTGGTCGTGCTGCGTCCGCTCATCCTCAGGCAATAAAATGGATACCGGTTGGCCCAGTAAACCATTTTCGGTGTAGCCGAAAAGACTACACACGGCCGGATTGACCATGCTGATCATGCCTGTATCATCAATAGTGATAAAACCATCATCAGTCTGGTTGATGATAGCATCGCGCTGCTGCAGGGTCGCTATACGTTGCATAGTCGAGCGCCGATACAGCAGGGTACCGATAGCAGTCATGGCAATGACCACGACAATACTGACAATGACACTGAATAACAAAGAGCGATAGAGTTTATAGACCTCAGCCACTTCGGTTTCCGTGGCAATGCCCATTTCCAGTTGTTCATCCCAGCGCCAGGCACCGATAACTTTCACACCGCGGTAATCCCGGTAGCCCTCAATATCAATCCCTGAAGCCTGCCTGGTCAAAGACTGAGCCATTCTGGTAAGCGGAAAGTCACTGTATTGACGGGCAGTGATTACCTGGTCTGCTTTCAGCAGATTGTTTTCCGGTCGGCGCACGGTGAGGTTGAGATCGGCGTGGGGGTCAGCGCCACTGAGCAGACCGAGTGTGACAAGCTGGTCACTAAACTTGCTTTCGGTCAGTAACAGCCCTTCTCTGTTGATAGCATAGGTGTGGCCGGTGTTCCCCACCTGATTTTGATGAAAGGCCGGAATAAACAAACGGTCCGGATTCATTTCAAACGCAAAAAAGCCGACAGTTTCGCCAAACCAGTTGAGAACGGGTGCTACAAACAGCATGGTTGCCAGACCTCCGCGGATATGACCATCGAGATCCTGCCATAGCTGCTGGCTTTTGAATGGCTGACTGACCGCCACTTCGCCGGACAGCGCTTCAGCTAATACAGCCGCTGGCAGGTTGAAACTTTTAGGCACGTCTTCGATGCCATCTCTGCCCGATAACAAAAGTTCACCGTTCAGGTTAAACAGCTTGTAATCGCGGTAAGTTTCAGACTCGGTAATAGCGGTCAAAGTGGTATCCAGTCGCCGGAATAAATCCTCATCGACAGCATTTGAACCGCCGGCCTGAATAATCTGGGTGATCTGACGCAGGGAGAGGTTTTCCGACCAGTAGCGGGCATTGCGCTTATGGGTCTGAATATCGTTTTTGGCGCGGTTGATTGAGGCTTCCAGGGTATCAGTCAGCCGGTTTTTGACATCGGCCTGAATCAGTGAAAACAGATAGGCCGCCGCAATACTGGCACAGCCGATGGCAATCAGGATAAGTAAAGCGGCGACAGCGACCGGTTTAGAAAATAATTTGTACTTATTCACTTTAGTAGTGACGCCCCGGGTATTGATAAAAAATGCCAATCAGCTTGAACACTGACAAGTCTGAATTGTCATTCATTGAGTATGGTGGTCGCTGGATCAGCGGAAAGCATAGTGATCAGAGCCGACAATAATTCCAGCACAATAGGATTCTGGCTGTCCAGTTTGAATAAGTAAACAAAAAGCCGATATTTATGCCGCGATGCGGCTTCTCATCAGCCGCGAGAGTGTGTAGTATCGGATTCGATATTTGCCCGTTGCAGGGTGTGTTCAGGCGCATGTTTGATAAGCATCAATCATGCTCATACGAATCGACCGTAAGGAAGACAGTATGCTGGAGAATTATCTCCCGATATTGTTGTTTGTCATCATCGGTATCGGCTTCGGTGTCATGCCGTTGCTGGCCGGTTTTATTCTGGGTCCACGCCACCCGGATGACGAAAAACGTTCTGCTTATGAATGCGGTTTTGAGCCCTTCGAAGATACGCATGGCAAATTTGATGTGCGTTACTATCTGGTCGCCATTCTCTTCATTATTTTCGATCTGGAGATTGCATTCCTGTTTCCCTGGGCTATCGTGCTCGACGAAATCGGGGTCTTCGGTCTGCTGTCGATGTTTCTGTTTCTTGCCATCCTGGTCGTTGGCTTCATTTACGAGTGGAAGAAGGGGGCACTTGAGTGGGAATAGAAGGTGTACTGGAAAAAGGGGTGGTTACCACCTCTGCTGATAAACTGATCAACTGGGCCAGAACCGGCTCTCTGTGGCCGATGACTTTTGGTCTGGCCTGCTGCGCTGTGGAAATGATGCATGCCGGTGCTGCCCGTTATGATCTGGATCGTTTCGGTGTTGTGTTCCGCCCCAGCCCGCGCCAGTCGGATGTGATGATTGTGGCCGGGACGCTGGTCAACAAAATGGCCCCGGCCTTGCGTAAAGTTTATGACCAGATGTCAGAACCGCGCTGGGTGATCTCGATGGGGTCCTGTGCTAACGGCGGTGGCTACTATCACTATTCCTATTCCGTCGTGCGTGGCTGTGACCGCATTGTGCCGGTCGATATTTATGTGCCGGGCTGTCCGCCGACAGCCGAGTCGCTGCTATACGGCATCCTGCAACTGCAGAAAAAAATTCAAAGAACCAATACCATCGCCAAACCGGCAATAAGTTGAGCAGGAGCCGGACGATGCAAGCCTTGAAAGCCAGACTGGAACAGGATTTTGCGGACGCATTACTGGATGCTGAGCTGAATCGTGGCGAAATCACGCTGATTATTGCTGCCGAACAACTGATCCAGGTCTGTCGCCGTCTGCGTGATGAACATGGTTTCGAACAACTGATGGATTTGTGTGGTGTGGATTACGCTGACTATGGCGGCAGTAGTTGGGAAACCAAGCAATCCACTGAGTTCGGTTTCAGCCGGGCTGTCGATGGTCTGGGCCACAGTGAACCAGTCGATGGTGGTTACCGTTTTGCTGTCGTCTATCAATTGCTGTCTATTCAACACAACCAGCGGGTTCGTCTGAAAGTCAGGCTGGATGCGGAAACCCCGATTATCGATACCGTCACCCACATTTGGAACAGTGCCGAATGGTACGAGCGCGAGGCGTTCGATATGTTTGGCATCCTGTTTGACGGTCACAAGGATCTGCGCCGTATCCTCACGGACTATGGTTTTGTTGGTCATCCTTTCCGCAAGGACTTCCCGCTAATCGGTAATGTTGAAATGCGTTACGACACGGACAAAAAACGGGTGGTCTATGAACCGGTCAGCATTGAGCCACGCACCCTGGTGCCCAAAGTGATTCGTGATGATAACCGTTACTGGCAGGAGGGAGACTGACGTGGCCGAGATTAAGAATTACACACTGAATTTCGGTCCTCAGCATCCGGCAGCCCATGGCGTATTACGACTGATTCTGGAAATGGATGGCGAAGTCATCGAGCACGCCGATCCTCATATCGGCCTGCTGCATCGTGGGACTGAAAAGCTGGCCGAGTCCAAACCCTTTAATCAGAGCATCGGCTACATGGATCGGCTCGATTACGTATCGATGATGTGTAATGAGCATGCCTATGTCATGGCGATTGAGAAACTGCTGGGACTGGAAATTCCGGTCCGGGCTCAGTATATCCGTGTCATGTTCGATGAGATTACCCGGGTATTGAATCATTTGATGTGGCTCGGCGCGCACGGACTCGATATCGGTGCCATGACGGTCTTTCTTTATTGCTTCCGTGAGCGGGAAGATCTGATGGACGTTTATGAAGCAGTATCCGGAGCCCGTATGCACGCGACTTACTATCGTCCCGGTGGTGTCTACCGCGATTTGCCTGACAGTATGCCGCAATATCAGACTTCCAAATGGCACAACGAGAAAGAAGTTAAACGCAAGAACCGCAATCGTGAAGGCAGCCTGCTCGATTTTATCGAGGATTTCACGCAGCGGTTTCCAAAATGTGTCGACGAATATGAAACCTTGCTGACTGATAACCGTATCTGGAAACAACGTACCGTCGGTATTGGTGTGGTCAGTCCCGAGCGCGCTTTGCAACTGGGCTTCAGTGGCCCGATGCTGCGTGGCAGTGGTATCGAATGGGATCTGCGCCGCAAGCAGCCTTATGCGGTCTATGACCAGCTTGATTTTGATATTCCGATCGGCAGCGAAGGGGATTGCTATGACCGCTACCTGGTCAGAATCGAGGAGATGCGTCAGTCCAACCACATTATCAGGCAATGTATCGACTGGCTGCGCGCTAATCCGGGCCCGGTACAGGCCGCCAACAGCAAGGTAGTGCCGCCCAAGCGCGATGTGATGAAAAACGATATGGAAGCCATGATTCATCACTTTAAATTATTCACCGAGGGTTACTGTGTGCCTGAAGGTGAGGTCTATGCCACGGTAGAACATCCCAAGGGTGAGTTTGGCATTTATCTGGTTTCTGATGGGGCTAATAAACCTTACCGGGTCAAAATCCGGGCCCCCGGTTTTCCCCATCTGGCAGCGATGAATGAGATGGCGAAAGGCCATATGCTGGCTGATGTGGTGGCGATTATCGGCACCATGGACATCGTATTTGGTGAGATTGATCGATGACACAAATGCTACTGACCGGTCCCAGAGAGGAATTATTCAGTGATGAACTGCGTGAGCAGATGGATACCTGGATTGCCAAGTATCCTGAAGGCCAGGCGCAGTCTGCGGTGATTCCCTGTCTGCATATCCTGCAGGATGCCAACGCTGGCTGGCTGAGCCGGGGCATTATGGATGCGCTGGCCGATTATCTCGATATCCCGGCGATCAGCGTTTATGAAGTGGCAACTTTCTATACGATGTTTGAGCTGGAACCGGTCGGAAAACACAAAATCAGCCTCTGTACCAATATCTCCTGCATGCTCTGTGGGTCTGAAAAAATCATGGACCACCTGCAGCAAAAGCTGAATATCAAGCCTGGTGAAACCTCGGAAGACGGCCGTTTTACGCTAAAAGAAGTGGAATGTCTCGGCGCCTGCGTGGGCGCGCCGATGATGCTGTTGGATCGGGATTATCACGAATACCTGACCCCGGAAAAAATCGACGACATTCTGGATGGACTGGCCTCATGAAACTGGATCAAGTTTGTTTTCGCACTTCGCATCTGACGCCTTCCTGGACGCTGGAGGCTTATCGTTCGGTGGGTGGCTATCAGGTTCTGGAGAGCGTACTCAAAAACAAAATGCGGCCGGAAGAGATTATCGAACAGGTTAAGAATTCCGCCCTCCGCGGTCGCGGTGGCGCCGGTTTTCCTACCGGTCTCAAATGGAGCTTTATGCCGCGACGCCTGCCGGGTGAGAAGTATATCGTATGCAACTCTGATGAAGGCGAACCGGGTACCTGCAAGGACCGCGATATTCTGCGTTACAACCCCCATCAGTTGATCGAGGGGATGATTATTTCCGGCTATGCAATCGGCGCTCAGACCGGATACAACTATATCCGTGGTGAGTTCTATGAGCCCATCGAGCGCTTTGAAGCGGCACTGCAGGAAGCCCGTGAAGCCGGTTATCTGGGCCGGGATATACTGGGCAGCGGTTTTCATTTTGAACTGCACACCCATATCGGCGCCGGCGCCTATATCTGTGGTGAAGAAACGGCGTTGCTGGAATCCCTGGAAGGTAAAAAAGGGCAGCCGCGATACAAGCCGCCATTTCCCGCAGGTTACGGGCTTTATGGCAAGCCTACGACAATTAACAACACCGAGAGTCTGGCTTCGATTCCGGTCATTCTGCAGTATGGGGCTGACTGGTTCCATGATATGGGCACACCCAATAACGGTGGCAGCAAGATTTTCTGCATGACCGGTCATGTCAACAAGCCCGGCAACTATGAAGTGCCGCTGGGTACGCCCTTTGCTGAACTGCTGGAACTGGCAGGTGGCATGCGTAATGGCAATAAGATCAAGGCCGTGATTCCTGGTGGCAGTTCCACCCCGGTGGTCCCGGGTGAGCGGATGATGGAACTGGATATGAGCTATGACGGGATCGGTAAAGGTGGCTCTATGCTGGGCGCGGGTTCGGTAATCGTCATGGATGAGACCACCTGCATGGTCAAGGCGCTGCAGCGTATCGCTTACTTCTATTACGAGGAATCCTGCGGCCAATGCACACCCTGTCGTGAAGGCACAGGCTGGCTCTATCGCGTGATCAAACGTATTGAAGCCGGTCAGGGCCGCCAGGATGATATGGATAAACTGCTGCATATGGCCGAGAACATTAACGGCAACACCATCTGTGCACTGGGCGATGCCGCAGCGGCACCAGTGATAAGCTTTATCAAACATTTCCGTGATGAATTTCAGTATCACATCGACCATGGATGTTGCATGGATAACACGGCGTAAAGACTGATTTTATGGTTAATATCGAAATCGACGGCATTCCACTCAAGGTGGATCCCACCAAAATGATTATCCAGGCTGCGGATGAGGCCGGGATAGATATTCCGCGTTTCTGTTATCACAAGAAACTGTCGATTGCCGCCAACTGCCGCATGTGTCTGGTTGAAGTTGATAAAGCCCGTAAACCGCTGCCGGCCTGTTCCACCCCTGTGTCGGATGGCATGAAAGTTTTTACCGACTCCCAAATCGCCGTCAATGCGCAGCGCAGCGTGATGGAATTCCTGCTGATTAACCATCCACTGGATTGCCCCATCTGCGATCAGGGCGGCGAATGTGAACTGCAGGATCTGTCGATGGGTTACGGCGAAGGCATCAGCCGTTTTACCGAACGCAAACGGGCAGTCAAGGATAAAGATATCGGCCCCTTAATCCAGACGGACATGACCCGCTGTATTCACTGCACACGCTGTGTGCGTTTCGGCCAGGAAATTGCCGGCATCAAGGAACTGGGTGCGACTGGTCGTGGTGAGCATATGGAAATCGGCACCTACGTCGAACACAGTCTGGTGTCAGAACTGTCCGGCAATATCATCGATTTATGCCCGGTGGGCGCGCTGACCTCCAAACCTTTCCGTTATAAAGCCCGCGCCTGGGAAATGCAGGCACGGCCGTCGATAGCACCACATGATGCAGTGGGTTCCAGTATTGAGCTGCATATCCGTAACAATGATGTGATGCGGGTAGTACCGCGTGATAATGAAGACGTCAACGAATCCTGGTTGTCGGACCGTGATCGATTCAGCTATCTGGGTCTAAACAGTGAAGCCCGGCTCAGCGATCCGATGATCAAAGTCGATAATCAATGGCAGGTTGTCGACTGGCAGACGGCGTTAGAAAAGGCCATTGACGGACTGAAAGGGGTTATCAACAAATTCGGTGCTGATGAAGTCGCCGGTCTGATTTCACCGACGGCGACCCTCGAAGAGGCCTACCTGTTCCAGAAATGGTTGCGTGGTCTAGGCACTGACAACATTGATCACCGTCTGCGCCAGCAGGATTTTGCTGATAGTGCGGTTGATGACAGCTTGGCTGAATGGCAACTCGGCGATATCGATGCCAGTGATGCCATTGTATTGCTGGGCACCAATATCCGCGCCGAGCAACCGATTATCGCCCATCGTATCCGTCAGGCGGCGCTGGCCGGGGCAACCGTCAGCAGCATCAATCTGTTCAACCGGGATTTGCTGATGCCGGTCGAACGACAAATCGCGGTCAACAGCCAGCAAATGCTGCAGAGCCTGGCCGGTATCGCCAAAGCACTGCTGGCTGTATCCACAATGCAAGCGGGGGAGTGGCTGGATTTATTACCGGATCGCGCGCCTTCGCCTTTTGAACACAATGTGGCCTTACAGCTTTCCAATGCTATGAATGCGACCTTGTTTGTCGGTGATTTGATTAATCATCAGCCACAGGCCAGCACCCTGCGTGCTCTGGCGAGGCTGGTGGCTGAACTCAGTGATAGCCGACTGGTGATCTTACCGTCAGCAAACAGCCAGGCTCACCGTCTGGCTGGTACTGTGCCGGCAGATAAAGGACTCAATGCCAGACAAAGCTGGGAGCGTGCATTGCGCGGCTATGTGATGATGGGCTTTGATCCGATGCTGGATACCGCCCAGCCGACCATTGTGCGGGAAGCCCTGAGACGGGCGAGTTTCGTAGTGGCTATCAACAGTTTTGATAATGACTGGGTACGTCAGTATGCCAATGTGATATTGCCTATGGCCTGCTTTGCCGAAACTTCCGGTACCTTTGTTGGCCTTGATCAGCACAAACAACGTTTTGCCGGTGCGGTCGCACCACGTGGAGACAGCCGGCCCGGCTGGAAGATCCTGCGCGTGCTGGGTAATGTCAGTAAGCTCAAAGGATTTGATTACATTTCATCACAGGATGTGGTTGATGAACTGGAAAGTCCGCTGCAGGAACTACAGAAACGGTCGCAGAGCCGCTTTATTCCGGCATCGCTGCACCTCGACTCGGATTTGATGCTGCTCTCAGAAGTGCCTATGTATGGCACTGACAGTCTGGTTCGACACAGTAAAGCCCTGCAGCAAACGCCGGAAAGCCGCAGCAACGGCTTTGCCCGTATCAATGCCAAAGAAGCCGAACAACGGGGGCTGGATCCGCAGCATGAAGTCGTGATCAGTCAGGATGACCGGCAGGTGACGGTGCCCCTGGAAATCGATGACAACATAGCCGACGGCTGCATTTATCTGGCAGCGGCGACCCCGATCAGTGCGCAACTTGGCAGCCTGTTCAGTCAGGTTCAGATCACCCAGGCAGGAGCACAGTGATGGATATCCTGCTCGAGCATATTCTGCCCACGGTGTTAAAAATCATGCTGATTGTCGGCCCTCTGATGCTGGCAGTCGCTTATTTGACTTATGCCGAGCGCAAAGTGATTGGCTATATTCAAACCCGTATCGGGCCTAACCGGGTTGGCCCTTGGGGGCTGTTACAACCGATTGCTGATGGTCTCAAGCTGTTAATGAAAGAGGTGATTTTTCCGGCTCGGTCCAATCTGTATCTGTTTTTAATTGCTCCGGTGCTGGCGATTGGTCCGGCTTTGGCCGCCTGGGCGGTGATTCCATTCGATGCCGGTTTAGTGCTGGCAGATATCAATGCCGGTCTGCTTTATGTGCTGGCGATCACCTCAATGAGTGTTTACGGCGTTGTGATTGCAGGCTGGGCCTCCAATTCCCGTTATGCTTTTCTTGGCGGTCTGCGCAGTGCAGCCCAGGTGGTCTCTTATGAGATTGCAATGGGCTTTGCCCTGGTGGGCGTGCTGGTGGCGGCAGGCAGTCTTAACCTGAGTGAGATTGTGCTGGCACAGAGCGGTGGTTTCTGGCATTGGTACTGGCTGCCCTTGTTACCACTGTTTGTGGTTTATTTTGTCTCCGGGGTGGCTGAAACCAACCGGGCGCCGTTTGATATTGCTGAGGGCGAATCGGAAATCGTTGCCGGTTTCCATGTCGAGTATTCGGGCATGGCCTTTGCCGTGTTTTTCCTGGCCGAATATGCCGATATGATTCTGATTTCGATTCTGGCCGCGACCCTCTTCATGGGCGGCTGGTTATCACCATTTGAGGGGATACCAGTGCTGGAAGGGCTGTTTGCCTGGGTGCCGGGACTTGTCTGGCTGCTCGCTAAAACCGCTTTTTTCCTGTTTATTTACCTGTGGCTCCGGGCCACCTTCCCGCGTTATCGTTATGACCAGATTATGCGCCTGGGCTGGAAAGTCTTTATTCCGGTCACGCTGGTGTGGCTGGTGGTGATTTCGATCGCTCAGGTGATGGATATCGGTCCGTGGTTTACAGAAACAGCAGCTTTGGCTGCGGGAGGGGCGTGATGCGTCAAATACGCCATTTCTTTAAAAGTTTTTTCCTGTGGGAGTTGATACAAGGACTACGACTGACCGGGCGCTATCTGTTTGCACGCAAAGTTACCGTGCAGTACCCGGAAGAGAAAACACCCCAGTCGCCTCGCTTTCGGGGCTTGCATGCCCTGCGTCGTTACCCGAATGGTGAGGAACGTTGTATCGGCTGCAAACTGTGCGAGGCGGTGTGTCCGGCTTTGGCGATTACCATTGATACTGAACCGCGTGATGATGGAACCCGTCGCACCACCCGCTACGATATCGACTTGTTTAAATGCATTTACTGCGGTTTCTGTGAAGAGTCCTGCCCGGTCGACTCGATTGTCGAAACCCGCGAGTTCGAGTTTCATTTCGAAGCACGCGGCGATCACATTATTACTAAGGATAAGTTGCTTGCGGTTGGCGATAAATATGAAAAACAAATCGCAGCAGACAGGGAGGCGGACGCACCGTATCGTTAAATGGAAAGCCTGATTTTTTATAGTTTTGCCGCGATTTTGCTGTTTGCCGGGATGATGGTCATTACTGTCCGTAACCCGGTCAAAGCAGCCCTGTTTCTGGTGCTGGCCTTTTTTACCAGCGCTGCTATCTGGCTGATGCTGCATGCTGAGTTTCTGGCGATCAGTCTGGTACTGGTCTATGTCGGTGCGGTGTTGGTGCTGTTCCTGTTTGTGGTGATGATGCTGGATATTGATGTGGCGCCCCTGAAAGAGGGCTTTGCCCGCTATCTGCCGCTCGGGATTCTGGTGGCGGCGCTGATTGTCGTGGAGATGATCACGGTGCTGAATGCACCAGCCTTCAATATCACCGCACCGGAAGTGCTGGAGGAGAGTAATACCAAGCAACTGGGCCGCTTGCTCTACACCGTTTATGTCTACCCGTTTGAAATAGCGTCTGTGATTCTGACGGTGGCGATTGTCGCTGCCATTACCCTGACTCTGCGGGAACATAGTCGCAAACTGCAGGATATTGGCAAACAGGTTGCCGTACGTCGGGAAGACCGGGTGCGACTGGTGAACCTGCGTAATAAAACGGACGAAGGAGAGAATGCGCCGTGATTGTCTTATCGGATTATCTCATCCTGGCCGCGCTGCTGTTCAGCCTGGCGGTAGCCGGCATTTTTCTGAACCGTAAAAATATTATCATTCTCTTGATGTGTATCGAACTGATGCTACTGGCGGTGAACCTCAATTTTATTGCTTTTTCCCATTTCTCGGGAGATCCGGCAGGCCAGGTGTTTGTATTCTTTATCCTGACCGTGGCTGCCGCCGAGGCGGCGATTGGTCTGGCCATTCTGGTGTTGTTGTTCCGTAATCTGAGCACCATCAATGTGTCCGAACTCAATAATCTCAAGGGATAGCTGATGAAGAGCCTGCTGATAGCTATCGTTCTTGCTCCCTTGCTCGGCAGTATCATTGCCGGCTTTTTCGGTAAACAAATCGGCCGTGACTGGTCGCATCGTGTGACGATTGCCGGGGTCGCTGTCTCTTTTCTGCTGTCGCTCTGGGTCTTCAAGCTGGTGGTAGTCGACGGCGTTTATTTCAATCAGAGCATTTATCAGTGGCTGCAGGCCGGTTCTTTGACGCTGGAAGTCGGCTTTATGGTCGATTCGCTGACGGCGGTAATGATGGCCGTGGTGACCTTTGTATCGTTGATGGTACATATCTACACCATCGGCTACATGCACGATGATGATGGCTACTGCCGTTTTTTCAGTTATATCTCGCTGTTTACCTTTGCCATGCTGATGCTGGTGATGGCCAATAACTTCATGCAGCTGTTTTTTGGCTGGGAAGCGGTGGGGCTGGTGTCCTATTTGCTGATTGGTTTCTGGTACAAAAAACCGACTGCCATCTATGCCAATCTCAAAGCCTTTCTGGTTAACCGTGTCGGCGATTTTGGTTTTCTGCTCGGTATCGCGGCGGTGTTGATGTATGCCGGCAGCCTCGATTATGTGCAGGTCTTCACCCAGGCGCCGACCATGGCAGAAAAAACCATTGCTTTGTTCGGTGACGCGCAGTGGTCGGTGATTACCGTGACCTGCATCCTGTTGTTTATCGGTGCGATGGGGAAATCGGCGCAGGTGCCGTTGCATGTCTGGCTGCCCGATTCCATGGAAGGTCCGACACCGATTTCAGCCCTGATCCATGCTGCCACGATGGTAACGGCCGGTATCTTCATGGTGGCGCGGATGTCACCGCTGTTTGAACTGTCGGAAACGGCGTTGTCATTCATCCTGATTATCGGCGCAGTCACGGCACTGTTTATGGGCCTGCTCGGTCTGGTGCAGCATGACATCAAACGGGTTATCGCCTATTCCACCTTGTCACAACTGGGCTATATGACGGTGGCTTTGGGGGCTTCGGCCTATGCCGCCGGGATTTTCCATCTGCTGACTCATGCCTTTTTTAAAGCACTGCTGTTTCTGGCCGCAGGCTCGGTGATTATTGCCCTGCATCATCAGCAGGATATGCGGCATATGGGCGGGCTTAAAAAATATATGCCGGTTACCTACTGGACCAGCCTTATCGGTTCACTGGCTTTGATTGGTTTCCCGGGACTGGCCGGCTTCTTTTCCAAGGACGCCATTATTGAAGCGGTGCATGCCTCCGAGATTGCAGGCAGTGATTTTGCCTATTTCGCCGTGCTGGTCGGCGTGTTTGTGACCGCGCTATACAGCTTTAGGCTGTTCTTCCTGGTATTCCATGGCAAAGAACGATTTGACAGTCATGGTGAACACAAACCGCATGAGTCACCTCGGGTCGTAACGGTGCCACTTATTCTGCTGGCGATCCCGTCAGTGCTGGCCGGCTATTTTATCGGGGATGTGGTGTTCGGTCGTTTCTTCGGCGATGCTATTTTTGTCGCCGGACCGCATGATGTACTGGGGCAACTGAGCAGTCATTATCACGGCATCGGTGCTTTTATGCTGCATGGCCTACAGGCGCTGCCTTTCTGGCTGGCGATAGCCGGGGTGGCCATGGCCTGGTATCTGTATCTGCACCGGCCCGAGATCCCCGGTATGCTCAAGGATAAACTGCATGGCCTGCATCGACTGCTGGAGAACAAATACGGCTTTGATGATTTTAATGACAAAGTATTCGCCGGCGGTTCGCGCGGTCTGGGCGGCTTGCTATGGCGCGTTGGCGACCGGTTCATCATTGATGGTGCTATCGTCAACGGATCTGCCAAGTCCGTGTACTGGCTGGCCCGCGTTGTACGCCATGTGCAGTCGGGTTATTTGTATCATTACGCGTTTGCGATGATTGTGGGGGTATGGCTGCTGCTGACCCTGTTTGTGGGTTAAGGGACTGAGATGTTTGCAGAGTTACCTTTACTGAGTTTGCTTATCTGGCTGCCGATTCTGGGTGGGATGCTGGCGATCATGCTCGGCGACCAACGCACTATGATGAAGCCGTTTGCGCTCACTGTGGCCTCACTGACCATGTTGTTGTCATTCGGTCTCTATGTCGGTTTCGATAGCAGTACGCATCAGATGCAGTTTGTCGAGAAACTGCCGTGGATTGAGACATTTAACATTCATTATCACCTTGGCGTTGATGGCTTCTCGATGCCGCTGATAATTCTGACCACGATATCGACGCTGCTGGTGGTGGTCGCGGCCTGGGAGGTTATTCAGCACCGGCCGAGTCAGTATCTTGCCGCTTTCCTGATTATGGAAGGGCTGATGATCGCCGTTTTCTCAGCACTGGATGCGGTGCTGTTTTATGTCTTCTTTGAAGCGATGCTGATTCCGCTGTTTCTGGTTATCGGGATCTGGGGCGGGCCCAACCGGGTCTATGCGACGCTCAAGTTCTTTCTCTATACCTTTTTCGGTTCGGTTTTCCTGCTGTTGGCTTTATTGTATCTGCGCCATGTCAGCGACAGTTTTGCCATTCTGGATTTTCATCAGGTCGGCCTCAGCCTGGATGAACAAATCTGGCTGTTGCTGGCATTTCTGATTGCCTTCGCCGTCAAGGTGCCGATGTGGCCGGTGCATACCTGGTTGCCTGATGCGCACGTGGAGGCACCGACCGGTGGTTCGGTCATTCTGGCGGCGATCACCCTTAAAATCGGCGGTTACGGCTTTCTGCGTTTTGCCTTGCCGATTACGCCGGATGCCAGCCTGGCCCTGGACTGGTTCATTATTACGCTGTCACTGATTGCGGTGGTGTACATTGGTTTTGTTGCGCTGGCACAGACTGATCTGAAAAAACTGATTGCCTATTCCAGTATTGCTCATATGGGCTTCGTCACGCTGGGCCTGTTTATTGTGTTTGATATTTTTGCCAACGCCTCCACCGGCAGCGGTGCGGTGCTGGCAATTGAAGGGGCGATGGTGCAGATGATCTCGCATGGCTTTATTTCTGCTGCCATGTTCCTTGCTGTCGGCGTGCTCTATGACCGCATGCATACCCGGGAAATCAGTGCCTATGGCGGGGTGGTGAATACCATGCCTAAATTCGCAGCTTTTGCTGTGTTCTTTGCGATGGCCAATGCCGGGTTGCCGGGTACATCCGGTTTTGTCGGCGAATTTATGGTGATTCTGGCCGCTTTTCAGGCCAACTTCTGGTTTGCTTTTCTGGCCGCGACGACCCTGATTCTGGGGGCGGCCTATACGCTGTGGATGGTGAAGCGGGTATTTTTCGGCGAAGTCGCTAATAAAGAAGTACAGTCTTTGTCGGATATCAATCGTCGCGAATTCTGGATGCTCGCTTCATTGGCGGTGATTGTACTGCTGATCGGGCTTTGGCCGGCTCCCTTGCTGGACGTGATGCATGCGTCGGTCAAGCATTTACTGACACAAGTGTCGCAATCCAAGCTGTAGAGAGAGGATCAAGCTTCATGTTTCAGGTTCCCAATATGCTGTTTGCGCTGCCGGAGATGCTGATGCTGGGCATGGCCTGCGTCATACTTCTGGTGGTGGCATTTGCCGGTGCGCGAGGCACAGATTGGGTCTATGGCCTCAGTCAGCTGACCTTGTTGTCGACTGCTGTGGTCGTAGTCTGGTTTATCGGCGATGGCGGCCTGACCTTTTCTGACACGTATATCAAGGATAATCTGAGCGATTTGCTCAAACTCTTCATCTGCATCGTCAATATGCTGGTGCTGCTCTATTCAATCGCTTATCTGAAAGCGCGTAAGTTGCTGCAGGGTGAGTTTTTTGTGCTGGCCATTTTCTCCACGCTGGGCATGCTGATCATGGTCTCGGCCTATCATATGCTGACGCTGTACCTGGGACTGGAACTGATGTCGCTCTGTCTGTATGCGATGGTGGCGATGCATCGTGATTCGGCTGTGGCGACAGAAGCGGCGATGAAGTATTTCATTCTGGGCAGTATTGCCTCGGGCATGTTGCTCTATGGCATGTCGATTATTTATGGTGTGACCGGCAGTCTAGCGATTAACGACATTGCGCAGGCTGTGGCGACCGGCACGGGTGATGAAACCATATTGAGCTTCGGTATTGTCTTTCTGGTCATTGGTGTCGGCTTCAAGTTCGGTGCGGTGCCATTTCATATGTGGCTGCCGGATGTGTATCACGGTGCGCCCACGGCGATGACCCTGTTTATTGCGGCGGCCCCCAAGATCGCGGCCTTTGCCATGATCATTCGATTATTGGCAGAAGGATTGATAGACTTGCAACATCATTGGCAGGATATGCTCGTGATGCTGGCGGTCTTATCGATGATTGTCGGCAACCTGGTTGCCATTGCTCAGAGCAATCTGAAACGTATGCTGGCTTATTCCACCATCTCCCATGTTGGTTTTTTACTGATGGGGGTGTTATCAGGCACACAGGAAGGTTTCTCGGCTGCGCTGTTTTATACCCTGATTTATGCACTGATGACGCTGGGTGCGTTCGGTATGATTTTATTGCTCAGCCGGCAGGGGTATGAAGCCGAAAACATTGATGATTTCAAAGGGCTAAGCGATCGGCAGCCCTGGTTTGCGCTGATGATGCTGATCCTGATGTTTTCGATGGCTGGTATTCCGCCGCTGGCAGGCTTTTATGCCAAGCTGACCGTGATTAAGGCGGTGGTTGATGTCGACCTGCTCTGGGTGGCGTTGGTCGCTGTGGTGACTTCCGTGATTGGCGCTTTTTATTACCTGCGAGTGATCAAGGTGATGTATTTCGATAAGCCGGTGGTTGAACACAGGCTGGAAGCCGGCAGCACGATGCAGATTATGCTGAGCGCGAATGCGTTGATGGTGCTGGGCCTTGGGATTGTGCCCGGTATCTTAATGAAAATTTGTACGATTGTTTTTGCCTAGAGGGTTAATAACTTAAATCATGTCTGTCTGGCTGATGATAGGGCTTTTTTTGCTGATTGCGAATCTGCCATGGGTGGGAAATCGCGTATTCTTTGTCTGGCCGATGCAGTCTAAACCGGTGTGGGTCAGGCTGATCGAACTACTGGTGTATTATTTCATCTGTCTGCTGATTGGCATTGCTTTTGAAATTCGTTTTTCCGGTGATGTCTACACACAGCAATGGGAGTTTTTTGTCACTACCCTGAGCCTGTTCCTGGTATTGGCTGTGCCCGGTGTCGTTTACCGCTACCAATGGTTGCCGATGCAGAAAAAGTTTAGATAAGCCCGGCGCAAATAGACAGCGCTAAACATCAGTCAATCAAAGAAAAATTCCTTTAAATGGCGGCAGACAACAATCTGTAACGTCTATTACCAATAATGGGTGCAACTCCCGCCGAACTAGTTTAGAATTGGCGGGTTTAACTACCGTGTAATTGCACGACACTGTTCAATTAACATCAATTTAGAGACATAGGATTATGGCTTCCGATTTATCCAAGTACAGAAACATAGGTATCTTCGCGCACGTTGACGCGGGTAAAACCACCACAACCGAGCGTATCCTGAAACTGACCGGTAAAATCCACAAAACAGGTGAAGTTCATGAAGGTGAATCCACCATGGACTTTATGGATCAGGAAGCCGAACGCGGTATTACTATCCAGTCTGCTGCAACGACCTGTGCCTGGAAAGATCACCGTCTGAACGTTATCGATACACCGGGACACGTTGACTTCACTATCGAAGTATATCGTTCACTGAAAGTACTGGACGGCGGCGTTGGCGTATTCTGTGGTAGTGGCGGTGTAGAACCACAATCCGAAACCAACTGGCGTTATGCGAATGACTCGGAAGTTTCACGTCTGATCTTCGTTAACAAACTGGACCGTATTGGTGCTGACTTTTACCGTGTTGTTAAGCAGGTTGAAGACGTGCTGGCGGCAACGCCGCTGGTCATGGTGCTGCCCATCGGCATTGAAGATGAATTCACTGGCGTGGTTGACCTGCTGACCCGCAAAGCCTGGATCTGGAAAGACGATAAGAACCCGGAAGATTACAGCGTTGAAGAGCCACCGGCAGAGATGGCTGATCAAATTGAAGAATGGCGTGAAAAGCTGGTCGAAACAGCGGTCGAACAAGACGACGACCTGATGGAAAAATATCTGGAAGGTGAAGAACCTTCTGTTGACGATCTGAAACGTTGCATCCGTCAAGGTACGCTGAAGCTCAATTTCTTCCCGACCTACTGTGGTTCAGCCTTCAAAAACAAAGGCATGCAGCTGCTGCTCGATGCCATCGTTGACTACCTGCCTAACCCGACTGAAGTTGATCCGCAACCGGAAGTTGATCTGGAAGGTAACGAAACCGGTAATGTCGCTACTGTTGATATCAATGGTCCACTGCGCGCACTGGCATTCAAAATCATGGATGACCGTTTCGGCGCCCTGACCTTCGTTCGTGTCTATTCAGGCGAATTGAGAAAAGGCGACACCATCCTCAACACCTTTACCGGTAAAACTGAGCGTGTCGGCCGCATGGTGGAAATGCATGCCAATGACCGTAACGAACTGGATTATGCTCACGCTGGTGACATTATCGCCATTGTGGGCATGAAAGATACCCAGACCGGCCACACCCTGTGTGACCCGAAAAAACCGGCCACACTGGAACCGATGGTATTCCCGGATCCCGTTATCTCTATCGCGATTGCGCCTAAAGACAAAGGTGCCGCTGAAAAACTCGGTGTCGCGCTGGGTAAAATGATCAAAGAAGATCCTTCATTCCGTGTTGAAACGGATGAAGACAGTGGCGAAACCATTATGAAAGGCATGGGTGAGCTGCATCTGGATATCAAAGTCGACATCCTCAAGCGTACTCATAACGTTGACGTCGTCGTCGGTGAGCCGCAAGTGGCTTACCGTGAAACGATTACCCAACGTGTTGAAGACAGCTACACCCACAAAAAACAATCAGGTGGTTCCGGTCAGTTCGGTCGTATCGACTACATCATCGAACCGGGCGAGCCTGGCAGTGGTTTTGCTTTTGAATCAACCGTGACTGGTGGTAACGTTCCCCGTGAATTCTGGCCGGCAGTTGAAGGCGGCTTCAAGAAGATGATGACTAAAGGCGTTCTGGCCGGCTTCCCGCTGCTTGACGTTAAAGTCAATCTGTTCGACGGGTCCTTCCATGCGGTTGACTCCTCAGCTATCGCGTTTGAGCTGGCAGCCATGGGTGGTTTCCGTCAGTCAATTCCAAAAGCGGGTCCACAACTGCTGGAACCAATCATGAAAGTGGATGTGTTCACACCGGAAGATCATGTTGGTGACGTTATTGGTGATCTTAACCGCCGTCGTGGCATGATCAAATCACAAGATGCGGGTGCCACTGGTGTTCGTATCAAAGCGGAAGTGCCGCTGAGTGAAATGTTCGGTTATATCGGCTCGCTGCGTACCATGACTTCTGGTCGTGGTCAGTTCTCGATGGAATTCCTGCACTACCTGCCATGTCCAAGAAATGTGGCTGAGGAAGTTATCAAGGAAACCAAAGAACGCGAAGCTGCCAAGAAATAATCTGATTATTTCTGCACGATTAAAAGGGCTGATTTTATCAGCCCTTTTTTTTGCCCGGCAGATGCCGAATCTTCATTTTGCTGATCCAGTTGGAACCAAGCGTGCTGTTAGAGACCCTATTTAGTATGTAAGGTCTGGATTTAGGGAGCTTGCAATATGGAACTGAAACGGCATGGTTTGAGTATCGGACTGGAACGCTCGGGCGAAAAGTTTTTCCTGTCCCTGAAAGTCAGCGGCAAGCTGACACATGAAGATTATCAGAGCATGATGCCGATGCTGGATGCGGCGCTGGCCGAGATTCGGTCCCCCAGAGTCAATGCTTTTATTGATGCAGTGGAACTGGAAGGCTGGGAAGCCCGGGCTGTCTGGGATGACTTTAGGCTGGCACTGAAACACGGTAATGAGTTCGATAAAGTTGCCATATACGGCTACAAAAAGTGGCAGGCCGTTATTGCCAGACTCAGCAGCTGGTTTATTTCCGGGGAAATCAGGTTCTTTGAAGATCCCAAAAGCGCTTTACAGTGGTTAAACCAATAATCAGACGGAGGTCGCATGACTAAAGTACTTGTGGTTTATTACAGCATGTACGGGCACGTGGAAACGATGGCAAAAGCAGTCGCAGAAGGCGCCGAAAAGGTCGATGGCACTGAAGTGACCGTCAAGCGTGTCGCCGAATTGATGACTGACGAGCAGGCTGAAAAGGCCGGTGCCAAACTGGATCAGGATGCGCCCGTCGCCACACCTGACGAACTTGCTGACTATGATGCCATTATTTTCGGCACGCCTACCCGCTATGGCAATATGTGCGCCCAGATGCGTCAGTTCCTGGATCAGACCGGTGGACTATGGGCCAAAGGCAAACTGATCGGTAAGGTCGGTAGTGTCTTCACTTCTACAGGCAGTCAGCATGGTGGTCAGGAAACGACGCTCACCTCATTTCATACCAATCTGTTTCATTTCGGTATGGTGGTGGTCGGGGTGCCTTATTCGGTCTCTGAATTGACGAACATGGATGAGATTACCGGCGGCACGCCTTATGGTGCCAGCACCATTGCCGGCGGTGACGGCAGCCGGCGACCTTCAGACAATGAACTGGCCATTGCCCGTTTTCAGGGTGAGCATGTGAGCAAAGTCGCTAAAAGGCTCAGCGTCGGGCTGGATTAATCAATGCCTTTCATGACTTGGTGACGGTTCCCGCAAAGGCTGATCTGGCAGCTTTGCGGGAGCTATGCTTGCCTGCTTGATTGGCTGGAAACCCTGATTTCAGTCTATGCTGAAGCTGAATATTTTAATTCAGGCAGTGTTTTCATATAATCAAAAGCTTCGGAGTGTAGCTCAGCCTGGTAGAGCACTGCCTTCGGGAGGCAGGGGTCGGAGGTTCGAATCCTCTCACTCCGACCAGATAGCTCCACGCGTTTATCCCTCATCCATAAACAGATAAGTCGTAGATAAAGTTTTTCTTGTAGCGGATGAGCTGGCATTTTTCTACTTTTAAATCATCACCGGTCTTGCTATAAGTGAATAGCGAAACCCGATTACATCAGGGCGTATCCTGGTTCTGGAGCAGCCACTTATTCATGGGTAGAGGAGCGCTGTAATGAGTCCCGATTTTCAGTACCACCGTCTGGATAAGGATCAGGTGGTTTGCCTGCTGGTTGATCACCAGTCCGGTCTGACCAATCTGGTGCATGATTTCTCGCCAGATGATTTCAAAAATAATGTGCTGGCGCTGGCCGACTGTGCTAACTATTTCAAGCTGCCAACGATTCTGACCACCAGTTTTGAAGACGGCCCCAACGGCCCACTGGTGCCGGAACTCAAAGCCCTGTTTCCCGATGCACCTTATATTGCACGGCCCGGCAATATCAATGCCTGGGATAATGAAGACTTCGTCAACGTGGTAAAAGCGACCGGTAAAAAGCAGTTACTGATCGCTGGTATCGTGACTGAGGTGTGTGTCGCTTTCCCGGCCTTGTCGGCGCTGGAGGAGGGTTACGAGGTCTTTGTTGTTACCGATGCTTCAGGCACTTTCAATAAGACCACCCGTGATGCGGCCTGGATGCGGATGTCACAGGCAGGCGCTCAGATGATGACCTGGTTCGGTGCTGCCTGTGAACTGCATCGTGACTGGCGAAATGACGTGGAAGGGCTGGGCACTTTATTTTCCAACCATCTGCCAAATTACCGTTGTTTAATGACCAGTTACAATGCCACACAAAAATAGGATGGACTCAGCTTGATAACACGCCTGCTACTGATTTTTATGGCATTGATAATGTCTGCCTCCATTCATGCAGACAATAAGCACCCGGGTGTAGACGACGTGGCGCTGGGTGACGTCGCACTGAAGCAAATTCATCCCGATGTCTGGGTACATGTCTCAAGCTGGGAGTTTGAAAATGGCATGCGTTATCCCTCCAATGGCTTGATTGTCCGTCAGGACAGGGCATTGTTTCTGATCGACCCCGCCTGGGGTGAAAAAGCGACAGAGTCACTGCTGAAAGCCATTGATGAACAGATCGGCCTGCCGGTGAGATTGGCGCTGTCAACTCATTTTCATGATGATCGGGTGGCCGGTGATGAAGTACTGAAAGCCCACGGTATCAAAGTCTATGCCTCCGCACTGACACGTGAACTGGCCGCTGAGACGGGGAATATTGTGCCAGAGGCTGTTTTGACTGAAGTGGGTACAGTAGGGGACGCCATCTCGCTGGGACCGCTGGAAGTCTTTTATCCGGGCCCCGGCCACACCCGGGATAATCTGGTCGTTTATGTGCCTGAGGCTGATATCCTTTTTGGCGGCTGTGCAATTCACGAAGCAGGGCGTGATAATGCCGGTAATACCAAAGATGCCGATCTGAGAGCATGGCCAGAATCACTGCAACGTGTGCAGACACGCTATCCGGAAGTCAGACTAGTGATTCCCGGCCACGGTGAACCTGGTGGCCCCCAACTTCTGAACCATTCCATTGCACTGGTCAGGCAGGCACAGTGAGGAGACAGAATACGAACTTGTTTGATAATAAGCTCCGATATTATCAGCTGACGGTCATTTTCAGCATTCTGTTTGCTCTGCTTGGCTTTTCTTACAATGTCTGGCGGATGGAAGTGTCAGAGCAAAATAACAACATCCGTACTGCCGGCTTTGAAATTCTGATTAACCTGGCTTCGCTTGAACAGCTTATCTATGCTGCACATTACGATGGTGACTTTCAGCAAGGCAGTCCCAGAAAAGGCTGGGTATTGGTGGGTTTGATTAACGATTTGAGCACACTGACCGACACAGCCGTTGCTGACAAAAGTGATGAGCTCAAGCGTCTCTGGTCAGGAAGCTGGGATAAAATCGGTCATGATCAGGCGGCTGTCGATGCTCTCGTCAGTTCGATCGATGAAGTCAGGGCAGAGCTCAAAAGATTACTCATATCCCTTGATTAGCTGATCAGTCAAATTGCCAGCGTATCCAGCCCAGAAAGACATTGCCTTTGTTTCGCAACCCCGGAACATAAGTGGCCTGGAAGGTCAGGTCCTTATATCCTATTGAGCCCAGCGGCAGTACATAGGGCACAGGCACATAATGCCAGTTATCACGTAGGGTAATCCCGGCAGTGAGGCCCAGCCCCAGGCGAAAGTCCTGATGCTGTTGCAATGGATGCCAGATTTTTTCGTAGCCATAGCCGCCGACCGGCTCCCACTCATCCAGAGAATCACGGAATACCATTAAGTAAAGTCCATGCCAGTCACCTTCTGCATCATATCGCGTCAAACCGTAGCCGGCGCCCCAGGCATTTTCGTTATATTCCTTACGGCGCTCACTGTCCCAGGCAAACGGCAGGTGCCAGCTGAATAAGGGAAGGTAGAGTTCATGATGACTGGGAGATTGCCAGGTCCGGCTACTATTGGATATGAGTCGATCCCACAAAATAACAGGGAAGGGATCGTCGGCTTTTGTGTTATCCGCGCTTTCCTCTGCATAAACGGGGAAAACCATCATTAATAAGATCAAAGCCTGTTTTTTTAGTTGCATAGTCAGTCTCCTACGGATGTGACTATCTGAATTGATATTACGTCAGAAACTATGTCGATTGAAGTGCGTCGAAAACTGGAATGCCCATAGGCGGCTCAATCTGTTCAAACGACAACTGCTGAAATAAAAGGAGAAGTGGTGATGTTCAATCAGGCCCTCAATCAGTCAGTCAATTTTATGATCTTGCTCATGTTGATGGGATTTTTAAGTATGGCTACTACAGCCTCTGCCGAGGGGGATTTAACCCGGCAGGAACCAATAGCGCTGGAAGTGCAGCTTGGCGTTGGTAATGAACACCGGTTTGCGCCCAGTCATCTGGAGTTTGAAACAGGAAAGCTGTACAAGCTGGTGCTAATCAATAACAGTGAAGTCAAACATTATTTCACCTCCTATGGTCTCGCAAAGCGTGTGTTTTCGCGCAAGGTACAGGTGATGAAGGAAACGGAGGGAGAACTCAGCCGAACAGCTGAAATCAAAGGTGATATCAGTGAAATCGAGGTATTTCCGGGGCATCGCGTGGAGTGGTGGTTTGTACCCGTGCAAACCGGCGAATTGGATGATCTGCATTGCCACGTTGATGACGAAGCATCAGGTATGACCCATTCGGAACTTGGTATGACGGGCAGTATTAGCATCCGCTGATGTCAGTAGTTATTAATTGACCAGACTTTGAATCGGTGCTGGAATCCGACCACCCAACCGCACGAATCGGTTTTCCTGATCGCCCAGGTTGACTTCCATCACTGGACCCTCTCCCAACAGGCCACCGAAAACGACATGATCACCGGCCTTTTTGCCAGGTGCGGGGATGAGGCGAGCCGCTGTGGTTTTCTTATTAATGACACCGATGGCCATCTCGTCGGCAATAATCGCCGACAGCATTTCAGCAGAGGTATCACCTGGCAGGGCAATCATATCGAGACCTACCGAGCACACCGCAGTCATTGCTTCCAGCTTTTCCAGCGACAGCGTGCCTTCAGCTGCAGAGCGGGCAATAGTCAGATCTTCACAGACCGGAATAAAGGCGCCGCTGAGACCGCCCACATGAGAGCTGGCAAAAGCGCCGCCTTTTTTCACAGCATCATTCAGCATGGCGAGAAATGCCGTGCTACCCGGAGCCCCAATCGCCGGCAGACCGATGGCTTCGAAGATTTCACCCACACTGTCATTCTCATTGGGCGTGGGAGCCAGAGACAGGTCAACAATGCCGAAAGGCAATCCCAGGATCTGCGCTACTTCCCGACCGACCAGTTCACCGGCACGGGTGAGGCGTGCAGCGGTTTGTTTAATGACATCGGCCGCGCGGCTCAGGTCAAGGTTTTCGTCCTCCACCATTGCCCGTTGCAGCGCCGCTTTCACCACACCGGGACCACTGACACCGACACTGACCACCGCATCAGCTTCACCGATGCCGAGATAAGCGCCTGCCATAAACGGCACATCCTGCGGGATATTGGCAAATACCACCAGTTTGGCGGCGGCCAGACCATCATCGTCGGCAGTCATCTCAGCCGCTTGTTTGATGATCACCCCCATGCGTTTAATGGCATCCATATTAAGTCCGGCACGGGTGCTGGCAACGTTCACCGAGGAACAGACTCGCTGGCTTTCAGTTAAAGCCTGTGGAATGGCGTCAATGAGCGCCTGATCGCCACGGCTCATGCCTTTCTCAACCAGCGCACTGAAGCCACCGACAAAATCGACACCGAGTTCGATCGCCGCTTTATCCAGTGTCAGCGCAATCGCTACCATTTGGTCAGCATTGAAAGGGGCGCCCACCACACCGATGGGGCTGACCGAAATACGCTTGTTGGCGACTTCGATACCGTAGCGGCGTTCAATCCGGTTGCAGGTTGCGACCAGTTGCCCCGCAGTACGGGTAATTTTGTCGTAAATCTTGCGCTTGAATGTCTCAATATCGTCACTGACGCAGTCGGTTAAATTGATGCCGACCGTGACAGTACGGAGATCCAGATTTTCCTCACGGACCATTTGCAAGGTGGAAATAATGTCTTTTGGCGTAAGCATGCTGTTTCCTGGATTAGCGGCAGTTAGTTGAGAATATTGCTGACAGATTCGAAAATCTTGCGATGCTGGACGTTGATTTCCAGATCCAGCCTGCTGGCAATCGCATCGAATGCATCACGTAGATCGTTCATGACGGTGGCACGAGGCACATCCACTTCAAACACCATCAGATTGTCCATCGGGTTTTTGCCACCTTTGAAAATGGCCTGGATATTGGTGATATTGACGCCGTGCTTAAACAGTTCGTCGGCCATTTCGGCCACCAGACCCTGGCGGTCGGGTCCAATTGCGGTCACGATATAGGGTTGTGTTTCCGGCTTGTTCCGATGCCAGTCTGAAGGTTCTGCCTGCCAGGGATGGACGCGAATATACAAGTTCATTCCCTGACTTTGTTCCTGCAGTGACTGTTGCAGTTTTTCGGCACTGTCATCCTCGGCCAGATTGACCATCAAAAGCGCACCAAAAGCATTGTCGAGCAGGGTCTGGCTCAGGTTTTCAATATTGCCATTGTGCTGTTTGATGACAGTGGCAACCTTGGCCATGATGCCGGGCTGATCACTGCCCAGAACGGAAATTAAAACTTTATTCATTGCTGCAATTCCAAAGGCTTAAAGCTGAACGAAACAGGCCGTATCATGGGATACAGACCGGGCGCAAAACACAGGTTCAGCGTTTGGCAATAATCCAGACGGCATGCACTATACCCGGGATATAGCCCAGTAACGTTAATAGAATATTGAGCCAGAAGGCGCCGCCCAGACCGACTTGCAGAAACACGCCCAGTGGCGGTAGCAGGATGGCGATAAGAACCCGGACAAAATCCATGAAAATCTCCTGTTTTTACAGTTTTAGTAGCCCTGAATACGAGACCATACCAAGCCAATCAGCCAGCCGATCAACATCACTGCCAGCGCCAGAATGAAAACGATAGCCAGGATAAATGCGACATTTTCCAGCAAGGAGCGGCGAACTGTTTTTTGTGGTGTTTTCTCATAGTGCGCCAGCAGCTCACTGTTTTTCTGGTTGGCTTTCCAGACAAAATCAAACAAATCACCGACCAACGGCAGACTGCCTACACCGGTATCAATGAGTACATTAATCACCATTCTGAACAGGACCGGTCGCGGTACGCCCAGTTGATTGGCTTTTATGACAATCAGCGAGGCCAGAAGGCCGCTTATAAAGTCACCCAGGCCCGGAATCAGGCCAATAAAGCCGTCCAGCCCGATACGGTAGCCACCCGGGAGTGTAATGCTGTTATCGAGTAGCCAGCTCAGTTTTTCATGAAAGCGTCGTTTTGCGGTCATTCCTCATCCGGTGCTGCATCTTCGGCCAGTTCGGCCAGAATCTGCTGCATATCCTCCGGCAAATCTACCTGCCAGCTGACCTCTTCACCGCTGCTTGGATGTTTGAAGCCTAACACACCGGCGTGCAAAGCCTGGCGCCGAAAGCCCTGAATCGCTTCACGGCATTGTTCCGACATGCCCTTGGGAATTTTGAAGCGACCGCCGTAGACCGGATCGCCGAGTAAGGGATGACGAATATGTGCCATATGCACGCGGATCTGGTGCGTGCGACCGGTTTCCAGTTTGCAGCGGATATGCGTATGGGCACGGAAGCGCTGCTCGACCCGGTAATGGGTCACGGCGGGTTTGCCGCCCTGGCTTATCGCCATGCGTTTGCGGTCGATATGATGACGACCAATGGGCTCATCGACGGTGCCACCGGCAGTCATCACGCCGACGGCAATAGCCTGATACTCTCTCACCACAGTGCGGGCTTGTAACTGCGACACCAGGGAATTATGCGCCTGCAGTGTTTTGGCCACCATCAGCAAACCGGTGGTGGCCTTGTCGATGCGGTGAACAATCCCGGCGCGGGGGATATTCGCCAGCTGAGGGGCATGGGCAAGCAGAGCATTGACCAGCGTGCCCTGATGATTGCCGGCGCCGGGATGGACGACCATGCCGGCCGGTTTATTGAGAATGATGACGTCTTCATCCTCATAAACAATATCCAGAGAAATCGATTCCGCTTTCCAGCTCTCATCCTGAATGACCAGCGTGGTGTTGATGGTCACCTGCTCACCGCCGGAAACACTGTCGCGCGGACGAAGCTGATTTTGATTAACACTGACATCACCCGCCTTAATCCACTTTGTCAGCTGACCGCGGGAGAACTCCGGAAACATTCTGGCCAGTGCCTGGTCAAGACGCATGCCGTTGAGCTCTTCGGGGATAAAATCATCGAGTTGAATTTTTTCTGACATAGTAAACGGGTAAAAGGCCATTGGCAGGTGATTAAATGGCAATTATAACGTAGGCTAAGCTTAGCGTTTGAATTAGGAGAACAGAATGTCGCTTTCTCGGCTGACACTGGCTGTTTTTTTATTGCTGACGGGGTTCAATTTGCAGGCGGAAGGGCGTAATGCGGCCCTGCTCGCCTCCAGTTGCGCTGCCTGTCACGGTACCCAGGGCCATAGTGTCGGTGGCACGCCCAGTCTGGCCGGTCTCGACCGGCTCTATTTCATCGAACAGATGCAGCAGTTTCAGCGTGGTGAGCGGCCTGCCACCGTGATGATGCAGCATGCCCGCGGCTATAGCGAAGAAGAAATTCGTCTGCTGGCGGATTATTTCTCCAAACAGAAATAATTACGTCCGCAGATTACGCGGATTAATGCAGATTTCCGGATAAGAAAAATGAAGATGCAGCTTACATGCTTATCCGGGAGACTGAGGAATCCAGGGCTTATTGATCTTCCATATTCTCAACAGAGGCGGAGATAAAAGTTCAATAAGCCCCGGCACGCCAGACGCAAATTCATGAGCCAACTCAAACTGGCTGCAAAAAACTGCCCGGAATCTCTGCAATGAATCTGCGACCATCTGTGTAATCTGCGGATAGCTTGATTTATCGCGGCTGGCACTGTTTGCAATAGTAGGTTGCCCGTTGTGCCTGACGAATACAGAGAATCGGCTGCTGGCAGCTCAGACAGGGCTGATCCTGACGCCCATAAACATGCAGTTCCTGGCTGAAATAACCGGGTTTGCCATCACTTTTACGAAAGTCACGCAGCGTGGTGCCGCCTGCCAGTAAGGCCTTATCCAGTACCAGTTTGATGGCATCCACCAGTTTCTGCATTTTAGCTTTACTGATTTTGCCGGCCGCTTTGGCCGGATGAATGCCTGCCAGAAACAGGGCTTCATTGGCATAGATATTACCGACGCCGACCACAATTTCGCCGTTCATAATAAAGCTTTTGATATTGCTGCTGCGGCCTTTGGCGCGTTGATACAGATAATCGCCGTCAAAAGCCTCTGATAAGGGCTCCGGGCCCAGGTGAGTCAGTAGGGGATGCTGATCAATGTTGTCCTCAGACCAGAGCACCGCACCAAAACGTCTCGGATCGGTCAACCGCAGGACTTTGCCGTTACTGAAAAAGATATCGACATGATCATGCTTGGCGATATTGTCGTCATTATCCAGCACCCGCAAGCGGCCGGACATGCCCAGATGAATCATTAAAGTGCCACGGTCGCATTTTAATAAGAGGTATTTGGCTCGGCGTGCCACCTGATGCACCTGCTGGCCGTTGATTAATGTTTCCAGACCATCCGGCACTGGCCAGCGCAGACCACGATGACGCACGGTCATTTTACTGATGGTTTCACCCTCGACAAAGGGTTGGATACCACGTCGCGTGGTTTCAACTTCGGGTAATTCAGGCATGGTTTATTTTTTCAAAAGCGAGGGTAATAACTGATTCCGCAGTGCTAGCGGGAAATCATATTGCAGCTGGAGGGCCGGGTTGATCAGATGCAAGGTTTGTCCACTCTGACGCATTACCAGTTGCATCGGCTGTGGCTTATCATCAAGCCAGAGCTGAATTTGCGGTTCAGCCAGCGTATTGAGTTCGTCTTGATCGAGATAGCGTACCTGCATGGCATAAGCATGCTGCCAGCTGTCTACCAGGGTTTTCATCTTGTCGGCGCTGAGTTCGCCTGTTTCACTCTGCCACTGACCGTCTTGCAGCATAAAACGGAACAGGGTGTCAGTATCCGGACCTGCAGGTATTATCAGCCGTCTTAGCTGGCTGGTTTCAGGAATCAGGCGATTATCAACAAAACTGCCGGCCGATGCGGTCAGCAATGGGGTGACATCATCCTGCACCAGAAATATCATGCCCTGATGCAGCACATAACGGTTCTCGCTCAGCGATTCCACACCGCCAAAGGCGAACTTTTCGCTGTTCATACTCAAAATCACATCCGGGTTGCTGAGTCCAAACTGGTTCAGTGCAGCCTGATCCATCGGCTGGAACTCACCATGCACCGGCGCTTTAAGCAGGCTCAGTAACAGGTTGATACGGGTCGGATTGGCGCGGGCATTAAACGGTTCGGTCAGCACCCACTGGCTTTGGTGCCGCTCAAGTCGAAGATTGACCTTACCGTCGCGTTCAATCTGAATCACGTCGATGGCTTCGGTTTCGAGTGAGGACAGTGTCGAAGTTTGCTGCTGGTCGACAGCTTGCTCCCGCTGTGACAGCCACAGCAGGGCAATCACGATTGCCAGTAAAACCAGATTGGTCAGATAGCTGCTTTTCATCGGCGTCGTCTCCGCCACCAGATAGCCAGGCCGGTTGCCAGTAGTAATAAGGGTATCACCAGCAGGAAGCCAAAGCCGATAATTATTGTCTGGCCGCGGCTCAAATCAAGCTGAGTGCCGACACTGGTTTTGACCGGGATCTCAATCAGCTTGTCATCAGCAGCCAGCCAATTGGCGAGTGCCATCGCTAAATCCAGATTCGCCGCATTGCCGATATAGGCATTAGTGGCGAAATCACTGTCACCAATCACAGCAATCCGCTGTTGCTTCTCACCGTCAGTGAGCCGGGTGAGCGCATGGCCCAGCGAAACAGGTCCTGATACATCTGCGCCGGAATCATAGGCCTGTGATGCCAGGTTGCTCTGATTAATCGGTGTCGACTCGACCCAGGCGCCGGGCTGACTGCGCAGTAGATTGAGATAGTTCCAGTCACTATTATTCTCAAACTGCTCAGTCTTTTGCATGGCAACCGCATCAGCCAAAAGCGAAACACTGACAACTGCCTGACCAATCGGATGGTTGGCATAATCACTGATCAGAACAAAGCGTGGATCGTCGAGGCCAAGGCTGACAGAGGTCGGGTCCATCACCGTACCGGAAATAAACTCGATGCCAAGCATTTCACTCAGAGGCGCTAATGAGTCGGTTTGAGCCGGATCAGCCATCCAGAGCAAATTACCGCCTTGATTCAGATAGTCTTTAACCAGCGCGACCTCGCCCGGCAACCAGTCACGGGTAGGGCTGGCAATAACGACAGCTGCGGTGTTCGCAGGTATCTGAGGGGTGCTGATGAGGTTCTGGGCCTGCAATTTAAAGCCCTGACTTTCCAGTTGCCTGGCCCAGGTATCGAGACTGAAGTTATTTTTTTCAAACAGGCTGCGTTCGCCATGACCCTCGATAAACACCAGCCACTGTTGTTGCTGGCGGGAGACACTAATCAACGCATTGGTCAGGGATTGTTCGGATAAGTCCTTCACGTGTTGACTCTGATCGTTACGGCTTACGATCATTTCTCCCTGTTGCTGAATATTCAGCTCCCGCACCAGATCAGGAGAAAAATTGGGATCGACATAACTGACATCAATCTTATCCGTGTGGCGCTGATAGCGCTTGAGCAGATCCACTACCGCCTGGCGGTATTGATAGTCGGGACTGACAAAAACCTGAATGCGGATATTGTTCTCAAGACTGGCCAGTAACTGCAGGCTGCTCTCTGACAGGGTATGGCGCGCGTTAGCGGTCCAGTCGAATTGGCGGTTATGATCGACAGTCAGTTTGGCGAGCAGAATGATCACGGCAATCAGCAACAGATAGAAGAGGGCTTGTTGCAGCCGGAATAAGCGTTGTGTGCGTCGGGTAATTTTCATAGCGGGCTAAGGTCAGTCCAGTCGTTCTCTGTCCAGTCGGCGAATCGTCAGCAGAATAAACGTCACGATAACAATGAGATAAAAACTCAAATCCTGTGTGTTTAGCTGCCCCCGTGTCATGGGTTCAAAGTGACTCAGCAATGACAGCCAGCTCAACACCGAAAAGCCCGCAGCGCTGTTGCCGGCCCAGTCGATAATCCAGAGCAGAAACAGCAGGGCAAAGGTAGTGACTGCCGCAATGGTGGGCTGGCGCGTCAGCGACGACATATAAATGCCGATGGCGGTAAAGCTGGCAATGAGCAGCACCAGCCCCAGCATGCCGGCACTGAGCTGATACCAGTCGAGATGGGTTCCAATGCTAAGGGAGAAGGGCATCAGCATTGTCAGCAAGGCAATCAACAGGAAAAAAGTCAGGTTACCCAGGTATTTTCCCAAGACAATCTGACTCATACTCAGGGGCGCAGATGCCAGCAGTGGCAGCGTTTCATTGCGCCTCTCCTCTGCGATAGTCCGCATGGTAAGCAGGGGCGTTATCAGCAAAAGAATGATCGCGGCATTGCTGAGCAGCGGCATGGCGACCATTTCAGTGACGCCGGGCGCACCGGGTATCGCTGAAATACGGGCCTGAATGCTGCTGAAATAGTCGATATGAGTCAGAAAGAGGTAGGCCAGCAATAACTGCGTCAGTGCCAGCATGACCCAGGCCAGCGGTGATAAAAACAGGCGATGAAGTTCGTTGCGGGCGATATTAAACATCAGTTTCTTCTTTCTGAATAATCTTCATAAATACCTCTTCCAGTGAACGCTGCTCAGGCATCAGTGTGGTCAGGCGCCAGTTGTCACTGACCGCGCGTCTGAGCAGGGCCTGAGTCGGGTTATTATCGGGCCGGTAATGCAGGACGTGGCGCTGGAGACTAATGGTTTCTACCGAACTGACCCCCTCAACCTGTTGCAGAAAATCGGCTGCCAGAGGCTGCTCAAATTCAACCAGCAGGGTATGGGCCTGCATCTGCAGACTCAGCTGGTCAATCTTATCGTTAAACAGCAACTGGCCCTGAGAGATGATCTGTACCCGGTCACACAGCATTTGCACTTCGGGCAGGATATGCGTCGACAGGATCACACTGTGCTCATCAGCAATCTCACGGATTAACTGACGGATTTCGCGGATTTGGATGGGATCCAGTCCTGACGTCGGTTCATCCAGAATCACCACCGAGGGTGAATGAATAATGGCCTGGGCAATGCCGACCCGCTGCTGAAAGCCTTTGGACAGATTAGCGATAAGGCGGTGAGCTACCTCTGTCAGGCCGCAGCGGGCCATGGCGGTATCCACGGCGGCTGTCTGCTGCTTACTCTCAATCTGATTAAGGCGGGCGCAAAAACGCAGAAATTCTGTGACCGTGAGTTCTTTATACAGTGGTGGGGTTTCCGGCAGGTAACCGATATGGGCTTTGGCCAGGCCGGGTTTATCCAGCAGGTCAATACCATTGATATTAATTTCGCCATGATCCGGTGCCAGATTGCCGGTCAGCATGCGCATGGTGGTGGATTTGCCGGCCCCGTTGGGGCCCAGAAAACCGACAACCTCACCCTGATTCACACTGAAGCTGACATCATCAACAGCGACTTTGCCACCAAAATAGCGTGACAGCTGTGTGGCTTCCAGCAGTATCTTATTACTCATAGTGTCAGATGACTTCCCTCGCTTTCATAGTCCACTCCACAGCCTGAATATATTGCTCACTGAATACTTCCAGCGAGGCATGCTGTTCGCTGATATCTGCCCACAGGCCCTGTTCATATCGAACCACGTCATGCAGCAGCGCGCCCAGATCGCCCTCGTGGTGTTTCAATGCCTGTTTGGTCGCATCACTCATAGGCAATGGGTCGATGATATCTGCCATCGGGCGATTCAGCATGGCATCAATGGTTGAAAACAGTCCGACCATAAAGCCGCTTTCTGCACTGCAATCATAGGCAGCGGATAGTGACTCGCACATTTTGGCGCGAATCAGCGAGTAGTCAAGCAACTCTTTGGGGGTATAGTCAATCTCGCTCATCACAATCAGTGTGGTCCAGGTTTTAATGGCCTTGAGACCCAGGATGACCAGCCCTTCACGGATAGAGTTAATTTTTCTTGGCAGTGATAAAGCGGCTGAGTTGAGTAATCGCAGTAGTTTGTAGCTGAGGCCGGCGTCTTTACTGATGAGTTCATCAATTTCTTTGAACTCGACATCAGACTCCTGCAGTTTCTGAATGATCTGCAACAAAACAAACTGGTTGTCGGGAATAGGGCTGTCTTCAATAATATCCGGACGGCAGAAAAAGAATCCCTGGAAATAATCAAAACCCAGCTCATAACAAAGCTCATAGTTTGTCAGTGTTTCAACTTTCTCCGCCAGCAGCTTGATATCGTATTGTCGCAGTTCGGTCACATGTTCCCGCAATGTTTCGTCATCCAGCATCAACACGTCGACTTTGACAATAGAGGCGAGTTCGATCAATGGTCTCAGGGATTCATGGTAGACAAAATCATCCAGCGCAATCTGATAGCCCTGCTGTTTGAGTTTTCTGATGCCCTGCAACAGCTCATCATCTACCTCAATATCCTCCAGCACTTCCAAAACCACTTTGTTCTGACTGGCAGGAATCGGCTCATCATTGAGGATAAAGGAGCGCGTCAGGTTGATGAAGGCAATGTTCTCGCCAATAACACGGTCAATGCCCAGTTCCAGAAAGGCATAATTGATGACCCGGCTGGTGGCGACATCGGCTGAGAAATTGCCGAAATCTGCCTTGGAATGATGACCGGCACCGCGGAACAGCAACTCATAGCCGTAGAGTTGATATTGTCGATCAAAAATGGGTTGGCGGGCGATGACAACCGATGTTGGGTTAATGCTCTGGGCCATGCTTTGGTTTTCCTGTCGTTTGCCAACATCATAGCTCAGCTGACGCGCACAAAAAAACCCGCATCAGCGGGCTTTTTGCTAAGCATTGTTCAAGTTGGAATTACTTGATTTTTGCTTCTTTGTACATCACATGCTTGCGTACAACGGGATCAAACTTTTTGATCTCCATTTTTTCAGGCATGGTGCGTTTGTTTTTGTCGGTGGTATAGAAGTGACCAGTACCAGCAGACGAAACGAGTCTAATTTTATCACGCATGTCTTATCTCCTAGATTTTTTCGCCGCGAGCACGCATTTCAGTCAGGACAACATCGATGCCTTTCTTGTCGATGATGCGCAGACCGTGGTTGCTGACACGCAGTTTTACCCAGCGGTTTTCAGACTCGACCCAAAAACGGTGAGATTGAAGGTTGGGTAAAAAACGACGTCTTGTTTTGTTGTGAGCGTGCGAAACGTTGTTACCGCTCATTGGGCGTTTGCCCGTTACCTGACATACTCTGGCCATTTTAGAACCTGCTCCTGATGAACTTTACTCTTCGCAGGGTTCCAACCAAGGCCCCTGCCTGCATCTATTAAAGCCGGACTTTATACCATAGAAGCTTTAAGATGTGTAGTGAATTTATGATTGTACCGGTGTAAGTCCCATCATGGCGAGTCTGTCTTCCAGCAGCTCCATATTCAGGACACCGATTTTGCGCATGACTATTTCGCCTTCAGGGGAAATCAGAAAGTGGGTCGGCGTCACCCGCACATTATCGAAGGCCGTACTGATATCACCGGTCTCATCCCAGGTGATGAGATAGGGCAGTCCTTTCTGCTCGCGCATGGCCTGGATATGTTCCGGGTAATCATGCGACATTGCCACACTGATCATGGCAAGCCCCTGATCGGCATACTCCTCATGCAGCGCAATCAGCTCGGGCATTTCCTTGATGCAGCCGGGGCAGTCAGTGGCCCAGAATATCATCAGAATGGGCTGGCCCTTGTAGTCTGCCAACTGATGCTGACCCCCATCAATATCAGTGAAACTGATATCGGGCATGGGCTCGCCCGATGTCGGCAGCATTAGATAAGTGGCGATGCCGGCAACGCCAGCAAGTAATACGATAAGCAGTTTTTTCATGTCGTTAAAGTCAGTTGTCCCAGCGTTTCAGTCAGCTTGAGATTTTCCCGGTAATCGACCGGACAATCAATCACGGTGACGGTGTCACGTTCCAATGCTTCCTGCAAAATCGGCATCAGTTGCCCGGTCTCTTCCACTCTGACACCGACGGCCCCGAAAGATTGCGCATATTGAACAAAATCCGGATTGGTAAATTCAACATGGCTGGTGCGGCCGAATTCATTTTTCTGTTTCCATTCAATCAGGCCGTAACTGGCATCATTCCAGATTAAAATCACAACCGGAATATGCAGCCGCATTGCGGTCTCGATTTCCTGCGAGTTCATCATAAAGCCGGCATCGCCGGTTACAGCAACCACTTTTCGCTCTGGGTAAGCGAGTTTGGCAGCAATCGCGCCGGGCACTGCGATACCCATACTGGCAAAACCGTTAGAGATAATACAGGTGTTGGGATATTCACAACGGAACATCCGTGACATCCACATCTTATGAGCGCCGACATCACAGATGACGATATCTTCCAGATCCATGGCGGTACGTAAATCCCAGATGATTTTCTGCGGTTTGACCGGGAACTCGGTATCGTCACGATGCAGGTTCATTTCCTCGATTAGACTGTCACGCAAAATGCGCAGTGCTTTGCCTTCATGCGGCGTAGTCAGTGCCGCCAGCCGGTTCAGACTGTGACGCAGGTTGCCGACAATGCCCAGCACCACACTGTAATGGGCATCAACCTCGGCATGGGTACTGTCGATGTGAATAATGGTGCGATCCCGTGACGGATGCCAGAGATAGGGGTGGTATTCGACCATGTCGTAGCCAATGCAGATAATCACATCGGCACTGGCAAAACCACAGTTGGCATAGTCGTTCGACTGAAGGCCGACACTGCCCAGCGCCATCGGATGGCGGAACGGAATCACCCCCTTGGCCATGAAGGTGTTGGCGACCGGAATCTTCAGCTTTTCGGCGAATTCAGCCAGTTCTTCGCTGGCATTGGCTCTGACGACACCGTTACCGGCGAGAATAATCGGGTTTTTGGCATTGGAAATAATTTCAGCGGCGCGTTCAATATGTTCAGCGGCTGGCTCCGGCGGCGTCGCATGTTTAACCCGCAGCGGCTGGTCATCAATTTCCATTTCGGCAATATTTTCCGGAAACTCGATAAAACAGGCGCCGGTTTTTTCAGTCTGAGCAACTTTGAACGCCTTACGCACAATCTCGGGGATCACTTCCGGGCTGACGATGCGAGTCGCGTACTTGGTTATGGGCCGGAACATTGCTTCCAGATCCAGCACCTGGTGGGATTCTTTATGCAGGCGACGGGTTGAGGCCTGGCCGGCAACCGCAATCAAAGGCGCATGATCCATATTGGCATCTGCGACACCGGTAATCAGATTGGTGGCACCGGGACCGAGTGTGGCAATACAGACCCCGGCACGGCCGGTAAGGCGGCCATAGACATCGGCCATAAACGCTGCGCCCTGCTCATGGCGGGTAGTGATAAAGCGGATGCTGGAATCCAGCAGGGCATCCATCACATCCAGATTTTCCTCGCCGGGAATGCCGAACAGGTATTCGACGCCCTCATTTTCCAGCGCTCTGATAAACAGTTCTGCGGCTCTCATGCAGCGGCTTCCTTTTACCGTTGGGTGATTGTGCTGCAAGGATAGCAGATAATAATCGGCTGTTTCGGGGATGGGAAATGGTTAACCACAGAGGCACAGAGGACACGGAGGCTTTCAGCGTTATCCGCAGATTACGCCGATTTTCACAGATGAAGAAATAGTTTATCGGAGTCCTCATGCAGCAAAGTTGCTAATGGTTTATAGCCTGTACACTTTGGTATTGCCTGATGCTATTCGGGTGATGACTGAAAAGTATCGTCACGTCGTTACCGATGAATACCAGATCAACTTCTCTCAGAATAATCTGCGTAATCTGCGGATAAATAAATCATCTCTTTTCTCCGTGACCTCTGTGCCTCTGTGCCTCTGTGGTTAAAAACAAAAAAGGGGCCGAAGCCCCTGTAGATGTCAGCGTTTATTTGAACGCTTCCGGCATACGGGTATGCCAGTCGCTTTCCTGCTGATATTTGTGCGCGACATTAAGCAGACGGGCTTCGTCGAAGTAATTACCGATGATTTGCAGACCCACCGGCATCCCCCCGATAAAACCGGCCGGGATCGAAATGCCGGGCAGACCCGCCAGATTCACGTTGATGGTGTAAATATCTTCCATGTACATCGCGACCGGGTCGTCGGTTTTTTCACCGAAGCGAAACGCGGGTGTCGGCGCTGAAGGGCCCATGATCACATCAACCTCTTCATAAGCTTTGAGGAAGTCGTCACGAATCAGGCGACGGCACTGCTGCGCTTTCAGGTAATAGGCATCGTAGTAACCGGCAGACAGCGCATAGGTACCGATCATGATGCGGCGCTTCACTTCGTCACCGAAACCTTCGCCGCGGGAACGGGTGTAAAGATCCAGCAGGTCTTTCGGATCGTCAGCGCGGTGGCCGAAACGCACGCCGTCCATTCGTGACAGGTTGGAAGAACATTCCGCCGGTGCCACCACATAGTAGGTGGGTACGGCAAGATGCGTATTGGGCAGGGTAATTTCTTTCAGCTTGGCGCCCATGGCTTCGTATTGCTTAATCGCCGCTTCAACAATTTCAGCAACCTGAGGGTTCAGTCCCTCACCGAAATATTCCTTGGGCAGACCAATCGTCATGCCTTCCAGGGAGTCATTGAGCGTGGCAGTGTAATCGGGTACTTCACGGTCGACGCTGGTGGAGTCACGCGGGTCAAAGCCGGACATCACGTTCATCAGGAAAGCCGCGTCCTCGGCACTGTTGGCCATGGGGCCGGCCTGATCCAGACTGGAGGCAAAAGCAATCATGCCGTAACGGGAGATACGGCCATAAGTGGGTTTGAGACCGGTCAGGTTGCAGAGGGAGGCAGGCTGACGAATCGAACCGCCGGTATCGGTACCGGTCGCAACCGGTGCCAGACGGGCGGCCATCGCGGCGGCTGAGCCGCCTGAAGAACCACCGGGCACACAGTCGGTGTTCCACGGGTTTTTAACCGGGCCGTAAAAGCTGGTCTCATTGGATGAGCCCATCGCGAACTCGTCCATATTGGTTTTGCCCAGGGTGACCATGCCGGCCGCATCAAGTTTTTCCACCACGGTGGCATCATAGGGTGAGATGAACTTGTCCAGCATTTTGGAAGCACAGCTGGTGCGAATCCCTTTGGTGCAGAAAATATCTTTGTGGGCCAGCGGAATACCGGTCAGCGGCCCGGCCTTTTTACCGGCCAGCAATTTATCCGCCGCCTTGGCCTGCGCCAGTGCCCGGTCTTCGGTCACCGTGATGAAGGCATTGAGATCGCCATTGTATTTGTTGATGCGGTCCAGATAGTGCTGAGTGAGTTCGACACTGCTGATGTCACCGGCTTGAAGCGCTGTCGAGAGTGCTGAGAGTGATTTGTTATGCATGGATGAGCCTGTAATCCGCTTATTCGATGACTTGGGGAACCAGATAAACACCGGCTTCGGTTTTGGGCGCGATAGCCTGGAAGGCCTCACGTTGATCGACTTCAGTCACCTCATCGGTGCGCAGACGTTGATGCGCATCCAACGGGTGAGCCATCGGCAGAATGTCTTTAGTGTCTACTGCGCTCATTTGTTCAACAAGATTGAGAATATTATTCAGATCCCGTGCATAATGCGGAATGTCATCTTCCTGTATCGAAAGGCGCGCAAGATGCGCAATTTTTTCTACATCGTGTTTATCTAAACTCATCGACAGTTCCAAATGTTAATTGCTTCAATAAAGCGCCAAGTTTAAATCATTAGCAGCTTGCTCAACAGTCCAGAGCATTGCTAAAGTATTCATTTTACCCCTTTCAGGTGTGGTTTCTTCAATGTTTGAACGTTTACGTGGAATTTTTTCCAACGATCTGTCGATCGACTTGGGAACAGCAAATACGCTGATTTATGTGCGCGGTAAAGGTATCGTGCTCGACGAGCCGTCAGTAGTGGCGATTCGTCAGGATAAAGGACCGGGAGGCCCCCGTTCCATTGCCGCTGTGGGGGTAGAAGCAAAGCGCATGCTGGGACGGACCCCGGGCAACATCACCGCAATCAGACCCCTGAAAGATGGCGTTATTGCTGATTTCACCGTCACTGAAAAAATGCTGCAGCACTTTATCCGTAAGGTGCATGAAGGCCGCTTCCTGAAACCCAGCCCTCGCGTGCTGGTCTGTGTGCCATGTGGCTCAACACAGGTTGAACGCCGTGCGATTCGTGAATCCGCTGCCGGTGCCGGTGCCCGTGATGTGTTTTTGATTGAAGAACCGATGGCCGCGGCGATTGGTGCCGGTATGCCGGTCGATGAAGCCAGTGGTTCAATGGTGCTGGATATCGGTGGTGGTACCACCGAGGTCGCTGTGATCTCCCTTAACGGTATCGTCTACTCCGCTTCTGTTCGTATTGGTGGTGATTTATTCGACGAAGCCATTGTCAACTACGTGCGTCGCAACTACGGCACGCTCATTGGTGAGTCGACCGCAGAGAAAATCAAGAAAGAAATCGGCTCGGCCTATCCGGGCAATGAAGTCAAAGAAATGGAAGTGCGTGGCCGTAACCTGGCGGAAGGTGTGCCACGCAGCTTCACCCTGAACAGCAATGAAATTCTGGAAGCGCTGCAGGATCCTTTATCCGGTATCGTGGCTGCCGTTAAAACCGCACTTGAACAAACCCCGCCGGAGCTGGGTGCTGACGTTGCCGAGCGCGGTATTGTCCTGACCGGTGGTGGCGCGCTGCTGCGTGATTTGGACCGTCTGTTAATTGAAGAAACCGGGCTGCCTGCCATTGTGGCTGAAGACCCGTTGACCTGTGTCGCACGGGGCGGTGGAAGGGCACTGGAGATGATCGACGAGAAGGGAACCGACGTCTTTACTTTTGAATAATCTCTGAAAACCGTTAGATTAAGACCTTTGCGAATGCTTTTTATTTGCGAAGGTCTTTTCGTTTTGGACGCTAGCCATTAAACCGTTATTTACCAATACACCGTCATTGAATGCCCGGATGATGCTGGCTTTGCTGGCGTCACTGGTGCTGTTTTTCCTTGACTCGCGTCTCGACTACTTCAAGCCGGTTCGCTCAGCCTTATCGACGGTGGTATATCCGATTCAGGCAACCGCATCCTTACCGACCAATTTTGCCGACTGGGTCGGTGAGTTTTTTCAGGACCGGGAACAGCTGCGTGAGCAGATTACCGTGATGAGTGCGACCAACAAACTGCAGAGCATCCGACTGCAGAAGATGCAAGCATTGGAACGGGAAAATATGCGACTTCGGGAACTGCTGGGCTCCTCATTCCGCCTGCAGGAACGGGTACAGGTAGCGGAACTGCTGACGGTGGATCTGGACCCGTTTTCTCAACAGGTCATCATTGATAAAGGTAAAAACTACGGCGTTTATGTCGGACAGCCGGTGCTTGATGCCCATGGCGTGATGGGGCAGGTCACTGAGACTTCGCATTTATCCAGTCGCGTCGTGCTGTTGACCGATCCCAGTCACAGCATTCCGGTACAAATCAACCGTAACGGCCTCAGGGCCGTGGTGACCGGTCGCGGGCTGAGTGAAAACCTGCAGATGGATTTTCTGCCGCACAATGCCGATGTCAGAAAAGGGGATCTGCTGGTGACTTCCGGTCTCGGTGGGCGTTTTCCGGTGGGCTACCCGGTGGGTAAAGTGGTCTCGGTAGATTTCCCTCAGGGCAAAGCTTTTGCTGATATCAAAGTTCAGCCGGCGGCAAATTTATCGACCAGCCGTGAAGTGATGCTGGTACTGCCGGGAGAGAAGATCCACACCGAGCCGCTGCTGGCACCGGCACCGGCCGCGTCAGAAGCTCAGGCAACGATTAACCCGGTCACCTCCGGCGCAGAAGCAACCGTGACAACACCGCAAGATACGACCGGGGAGGCGGCAGATGGCGACAACCGCTGATTCCAGAAACGGCTTTGTGATTGTCATTACCCTGATTATCGCGATGTTGCTGATGCTGGTGCCGATGCCTGATACCGCCCGCTTTTTCCGACCGGAATGGGTGGTGATGACTCTGATTTACTGGGCGATGGCATTGCCACACCGGGTCAGCATTGGTATCGGCTGGCTCACCGGTTTGCTGATGGATGCGATGATGGGCACCACACTGGGGATCATGGCATTCAGTTATGCGCTGGCGGTTTACCTGATTGCCCGTTTTCATCTGCAGCTACGCCAATATCCGCTGTGGCAGCAGGCACTGACTATCTTTTCTGTGGTGCTACTGGTGCACCTTATCGCTATCCTGGCGGCCGGGCCCAATATCGACTGGCTTATCTGGATGCCGGTGATAACCAGCACTCTGATGTGGCCGGTAATGTATGCCGTGCTGCGAAAGATCCGTCGTACTTTCCAGGTTAGTTAATTATTTATGTCATCACGCTTCACGCTGAAAGACCATTTCCGTGAAAGCCGCTTAATCAACGGCCGGCTTCTGGTGGCTGCGTTGATTTCCATTCTGGTTTTCAGTGTGGTGGTGGTCAGGCTGGTGGTACTGCAGGTGTTTGAATATGAGCACTTTGACTCCTTGTCGAACCGCAACCGCGTCGATATCGAACCGCTACCGCCACAACGCGGCCTGATTTACGATCGTAATGGCGTACTGATTGCCGAAAATATCCCGACTTTCAGCCTGGAGATGGTGCCTGAGAAGGTGACTGATGTGGATGCCACGCTCACTGAGCTTGCCAAGCTGGTGGCGCTGACTGAAGAGGATATCACCGACTTTCGCGACCGCCTGCAACGTCACCGCCGTTTTCAGCAGGTTGTGATTCGTCAGCGGTTGACCGAAGAGGAGGTCGCCCGTTTTTCCGCCAATCGTTATCGCTTTCCGGGGGTAGATATTCAGGGCCGCCTGATTCGTCATTATCCGCAGGGCAGTCTGTTTGCGCACGCGGTTGGTTACGTGGGGCGGATCAACGAACGCGAATTGCAGATTATCGATCAGCAGGACTACAAAGGCACTTTACAGATCGGTAAGACCGGGGTGGAGAAAGAATACGAAGATATTCTGCATGGCGAAGTCGGTTATCGCCAGGTCGAAACCAATGTGCAGGGCCGTATCGTTCGTGAGCTGATGTCAGTTTCGTCGCATTCCGGTGATGATCTGTTTCTCAATCTCGATATCAATCTGCAGCGGGTCGCCAGCGAGTCGCTGACTGATTACAACGGCTCGATTGTTGCCATGGACCCGCGCACTGGCGGTGTGCTGGCGCTGGTCAGTAAGCCGGATTTTGATCCCAACCTGTTTGTGTCCGGTATCAGCAGTAAAGATTATGCCGCGCTCAGAGACTCTCCAGAACGACCACTCTATGACCGGGCTTTGCGGGGCAATTATCCGCCCGGCTCAACACTGAAACCATTTGTCGCACTGGCGGGACTGGAATTGGGCGTGGTGACAGAACACTCCAAAACCTATTGTCCGGGCTGGTATACCTTACCAGGCCATGATCACCGTTATCGTTGCTGGAAGCATCAGGGCCACGGCATGATGGATATGAATGATGCTGTTTCCCAGTCCTGTGATGTTTATTTCTACGATCTGGCTCATACCTTAGGGATAGATCGTCTGCATAACTTCCTCGATCTGTTTAGTTTTGGTCATGAGACGGGGATTGATATTCCCAGTGAAAGCAGTGGCCTGTCGCCATCCAGAGAGTGGAAACGGGCCAATCGCAACCAGGCCTGGTTTCCCGGTGAAACGCTGATTTCCGGTATCGGTCAGGGCTTTAATCAGACCACGCCAATCCAACTGGCCCATGCCACATCAACGCTGGCTATGCGCGGTGTCATGCAGGAACCTCAGGTTGTTCGCGCCAGTCGTAAAGCAGGGCAGAGTGAGATGGAGTTGCGCGGCAATGAGCGTGTTAACAGCCTGCCGATGCAGGACAGCCAGCACTGGGAAGCGGTGGTAGACTCTATGGTCGAGGTGATTCATGGCAGCCGCGGCACCGCCAGACATGTCGGTGAGGACATGCCTTTCCAGATCGCCGGCAAGACCGGTACCGCCCAGGTTTTCGGTATTGCTCAGGACGAGAAATACGACGCGGAAACGCTGGAAAGAAAGCTGCATGATCATGCTCTGTTTATCGCCTTTGCACCGGCTGACAAGCCTGAGTTTGTGGTGGCTGTCGTGGTCGAAAACGGCGGCAGCGGAAGTAAAACCGCTGCCCCCATAGCGCGTAAAATGATGATTGAACATTTCGGATTGGAACTGGATGAACCACAGCCTGATCAGTGACAGAGCACAGCGACAATCCTGGCAGCCCGGCAGGCTGTTTCAGCTGTTGCATATTGACGCCATGCTGTTGTTCGGCTTGCTGTTACTGCTGGGCGTGGGACTGATGATGCTGTACAGCGCCAGTGGTCAGGATAGCGGTCTGATTATTCGCCAGCTGGTCCGACTCGGTGTTGCCTTTGGCGCAATGCTGGTGGTCGCTCAGATTCATCCTGACAGGATGCGTGACAGTGCTTACTGGCTATATGCTTTTGGCCTGGTATTGCTGGTCGCGGTGTTGATGTTTGGCCATGAAGGTAAAGGCGCGCAACGCTGGCTCAATCTGGGCTTTTTTCGGTTTCAGCCCTCAGAAATTATTAAGCTGGCCGTGCCGATTCTGGTCGCGGCATTTCTGGCTGAACGCCCTCTGCCCCCGTCCGTATTACGCATACTGACCAGTCTGGTTTTGATTGGTCTGCCGGCGTTTCTGATTGCCAAACAACCGGATCTGGGTACGGCTATCCTGATTGCCAGTTCCGGTCTGATCGTCTTGTTTCTGGCCGGAATCAGTTGGAAGCTCATTATAGGCTTTCTTAGTGCCTGTGCTGCTGCCGCCCCGGTTCTGTGGTACTTCATGCATGATTATCAACGGCGAAGGGTTTTGACTTTTCTTAACCCGGAAAATGACCCGCTGGGTGCCGGTTATCATATTATCCAGTCTAAGATTGCGATTGGTTCGGGCGGGACCTTTGGTCAGGGCTGGCTGCAGGGAACCCAGTCTCACCTGGAATTCCTGCCAGAGCGTTCGACCGACTTTATTTTTGCCGTCATTGCCGAAGAGTTCGGTCTCGCTGGCGCCGCCTTGCTGCTGTGCCTGTACTTGCTGATAGCCGGCCGCGGTTTGTTTATCGCCAGCCAGGCGCAAAGCAGTTTTTCGCGGCTGCTGGCTGGCAGTATTTCTATTACGTTCCTGGTTTATGTGTTTGTTAATGTCGGTATGGTTACCGGCTTATTACCTGTGGTCGGGGTTCCTCTGCCGCTGGTGAGTTATGGCGGCACCTCCATGGTGACCTTGCTCGCCGGCTTCGGTATCCTGATGTCTATTCATACTCACCGAAGGATGATGTCGCCGTGAAACATGTTGTGTTCAGTAGTGCCTTGTTGTGTCTGACTTCTCTGCCTGTTCTGGCTAATCCCGATTTACCGGACCTGCCGCAATTCATCGACAAAATGGTGACTGAGCATGGGTTCAATGAGGGCGAACTGGAACAGGTTTTTGCTGAGGTTGAAGTTAAAGACAGTATCCTCAAGGCCATTTCCAGACCGGCCGAAAAGAGCAAACCCTGGTATGAGTACCGCGATATTTTCCTGACTGGATCCCGGATTGCCGGCGGTGTCGAGTTCTGGGAAGAGCACAAGGAAGCCTTAGCCCAGGCTGAGCAGCAGTATGGCGTACCGGCTGAAATCATCGTTTCGATTCTGGGTGTGGAAACCCGCTACGGTGGCAATGTTGGCGGTTACCGGGTGATTGATGCCTTATCCACGCTGGCATTCCGTTACCCGCCGCGCAGCCCGTTCTTTACCAGTGAGTTGGAAAATTTCCTGATTCTGACGCGTGAGGAACAGATGTCTCAATTGGAACCGGTGGGCTCTTATGCCGGTGCCATGGGACTGGGACAGTTCATGCCCAGTAGTTATCGCGCCTATGCCGTGGATTTTGATGAGGACGGCCATCGTGATATCTGGACCAATCCCACCGATGCCATCGGCAGTATTGCCAATTATCTGGCCGTGCATGGCTGGGTGCCGGGAGAGAGCATCGTGCACCGCACTGAACTCAATAAATCCTTGCCGGAAGGCATCAGCGGCACCGATTTAAAACCGGCTTTCAGCCGTGAACAACTGGCTACGGCGGGTTTCTCGCTGGCGCAGCTGCCAGCCGGAAATGATCCACTTTCGGTGATTGCGTTGACTCAGCCGGATGGCGAGGAATACTGGCTTGGTCGGCAGAACTTTTATGCCATCACCCGTTATAATCATAGCCGTATGTATGCCATGGCTGTGGTGCAACTGGCAGAGGCTATCCGACAACAATTTGGTGAATTGTAATGACCTTTTCAGTTTTCTGGCGGAGAGCAGCGCTGGCGCTGGCGTACCTGTTCTTGATTTCCTGCGGTAGCGTCTCAGAAAAAGACGGTGCGCCCGGAAAAGTACCGGATATCAGTCAGATACCGGATGCCGTTCCCAGGGCTGAACCACGCAGCAAGTACGGTAATCCGGCTCAGTATGAGGTCTTTGGCAAAAACTATTACACGCTGACCAGTGCCGACGGTTATCGCGAGAAAGGCATTGCGTCCTGGTATGGCACCAAGTTTCATGGTCGCCGCACATCCAGCGGTGAAATCTACGATATGTATGAAATGACTGCGGCGCACAAAACCCTGCCATTGCCCAGTTATGTCGAGGTCACCAATCTTGAGAATGGTCGTCAGGTCATCGTGAAAGTTAATGATCGCGGACCATTTCACGACAATCGACTGATTGATTTATCATATAGCGCTGCGACCAAGCTGGGTATCGTCTCCAAAGGCACCGGCCTGGTGGAAGTCAAAGCTATTACGCCGGGCAAGGCTCAGAAAACCGTCACGGCACCTGCGCGGAGCGCTCAGCCGGAAAAGCCCTCTGGCTCAGCCGCGATGTTTTTGCAAGTTGGGGCATTTAGCACCCTCAATCGCGCTGAGCAGGTAAAATTACGCTTGCAGCAGGATATCCCTGACAGCATCTCCATCATGCCGGTGGACGGTGTCCAGGGCACCCTGTATCGGGTCAGAGTCGGCCCGCTCGCCAGTGTGGCAGACGGCGATAATCTCGCTGCCAGACTGGTTGGACTCGGCTTTCGCGACAGCCATATCGTCGTCGATTAATCTTCATTTTCTGAGAGTTCATCATGTTGAAAAACACGAAAGTTGTTTTATTTGTCCTGTTTATGACCGCATTTGTTTCGGTTCAGGCGGGCGTGGTTGCGCCCAAACCATCGGCCCCGGCGGTGGCGGCCAAATCTCACATCCTGGTTGATTACGATAGCGGAAGGGTATTGGCTGCCGAAAACCCGGATCAAAAACTGCCGCCGGCCAGCATCACCAAATTGATGACTTCCTATGTGGTTTCGCATGAACTGCACGCTGGCAATATTTCGCTGGAAGATGAAGTGCTGATCAGCGAAAAAGCCTGGCGCATGATCGGCTCGCGCAGCTTTATCAAGGTCAACACGAAAGTTTCCGTGGAAGCGTTACTGCGGGGCATGATTGTGCAGTCCGGCAACGACGCCGCTGTGGCACTGGCTGAGCATATTGCCGGCAGTGAAGAAGTCTTTGCGCAGATGATGAACCAGTACGCGCAGCAACTGGGCATGTATAACACCAACTACATGAATGCGACCGGTCTGCCGGACCCCGATCATTACACTACTGCACGTGATATCGCGACACTGTCAGCGGCATTGATCCGTGATTTTCCAGAGCATTACGAGTGGTACGCCGAAAAAGAATACACCTATAACGAAATTACTCAGCACAACCGCAATAAGCTGCTGTGGCGCGACAACAGCGTTGATGGTCTGAAAACCGGTCATACCGAAGAAGCCGGTTATTGTCTGGCGGCTTCTGCCAAACGCGGCGATATGCGTTTGGTTTCAGTGGTACTCGGTACCCGTAGTGAAAACGCCCGTGCCCAGGAAACCCAGAAGCTATTGAACTACGGTTTCCGTTTCTTTGAAACACATCAGCTCTACCAGGCCAATACCAGCATCACCGATACCAAGGTCTGGAAAGGGGCGCAGGATCAGCTGGCACTGGGTCTGGCGCAAAGCCTGTCGGTCACTGTCCCGCGTGGTCAGTATGATGATTTATCAGCCAGTACCAATATCCAGCAACCGGTAATTGCCCCGGTTGAGGCCGGTGCGCAACTGGGTGAAGTCGAAATCCGTCTGGGTGAAGAAGTGGTGGCCAAACAACCACTGGTCGCTTTGACCGCTGTCGAGCAGGGCAGTTGGTGGCGTCGTCTGGTTGATCATATTCTGCTGTGGATCTGGGGCTAAAAAGTGAGAACCGTTTTTCTCAACGGCGAGTATCTGCCCGCCGATCAGGCCCAGGTTTCTGTACTGGACCGCGGCTTTCTGCTGGGCGATGGGGTTTACGAAGTCATTCCTGTCTATCAGGGACTGCCTTTCTGCCTGAAGGAACATCTGCAGCGCCTGCAACGCAGCCTCGATGGGGTGAGGATGGCGAATCCCTATTCTACTGAGGAGTGGAGTGAGATTATTGTCCGGCTGGTCAGTGACAATGAAGGTGAAAATCAAGCTGTCTATTTGCAGGTAACACGCGGTGTTGCACCGCGTGATCATGTTTTCCCGGAAGGGGTGGAACCCACCGCCTTTGTCATGACCAACCCGATTAAACCACTGCCAGCCTGGTATAAACAGGAGGGCATCAAGGCGATTACGGTCAAAGATATTCGCTGGGCCCAGTGTGATATCAAGGCCATTACCCTGTTGCCGAACAGTCTGTTAAGGCAATCGGCACAGGATGTCGGTGCCCAGGAAGCGATTCTGATGCGTGATGGTTTTATGACCGAGGGCTCTGCCAGTAACAGCTATGCGGTACTGGATGGCGTTATTTACACCGCGCCCAAAGACGAGAAAGTACTGCCCGGTATCACCCGGGATGTGGTGTTGTCTCTGGCGCAGTCAGCCGGTATTCCTTATCGCGAACAAGCCGTCTCTGCTGAGCAGTTGAAGCAGGCCGATGAAATCTGGATCAGTAGCTCTACCCGTGAACTATTACCTGTCACTTTACTGGATGATGCGCCAGTAGGGAGTGGGAAACCGGGCCCGATATGGCAGCAGTTGGACGCGCTTTACCAGCGCCGGAAAACAGAGGGCATTGCATGAGCGAACAGGATAAACAACAGGAAACCCTGCTGGAGTTTCCCTGTGACTTTGCCATAAAAGCCATGGGCGAAACCAGTGATGACCTCGATCAAATCGTGGTCGAAATCGTGCGCCGGCATGTGGCAGATCTGTCAGAGGGGGCGGTCAGCAGTCGTCAGAGTTCAGGCGGTAAGTTCACTTCGATTACGGTCACCATCCGGGCAACCAGCAAGCCGCAACTCGATGCCATTTATCAGGATCTGACCAGTCATCACCGGATTAAATACGTACTCTGATGATTGTCAGAGATCTGGGACTCATCGACTACCAGCCGGTGGTTGAACAAATGCGTGACTTTACGCTGACACGGGAACCGGACACCGAGGATGAACTCTGGCTGCTGGAACACCAGCCCGTCTTCACTCAGGGGGCTAACGGTCAGGCGGAACATGTACTGGATTTGCATGATATCCCGTTAGTTGCGACGGATCGTGGTGGTCAGGTGACTTATCACGGCCCGGGTCAGCTGATCGCTTACCCCTTGATTGATTTACGCCGCTATAAATCGGGCGTCAGACAGATGGTCACGCAGCTGGAGCAGACGGTTATTGCTATGCTGGCCGCATTTGATATTGATGCCTATGCCCGAAAAGACGCCCCCGGCGTCTATGTCGATGAGCGCAAGATCGCTTCGCTGGGTTTACGGGTTAAACGCGGTGCCTGTTATCATGGTGTCAGTTTCAATATTGATATGGACCTGACGCCGTTCAGCTATATCAACCCCTGTGGCCAGGCAGGCATGGAAGTCATTGATCTGACTTCACTCGACATCGAACTGACGATGGCCGAGGCCAAACAACAATTTATCGCTGCATTCAAACAGCAGATGCAGACAGGTATGAATACATGACAGAGACAGCAGAGGGTAAACGCGACGTTCGCGCGCTCAAGGGCGAATCGAAGGTTGCCCGCATCCCCATCAAGATTGAACCCAGCCAGCCCAAGCGCAAGCCGGAGTGGATTCGAGCCAAATCGCACGGCGACCCGAGAGTTCAGCACATTAAAGACATGCTGCGCGAACATCAGCTGCACACCGTTTGTGAAGAAGCTGCCTGCCCCAATCTGGGCGAATGTTTTTCCCATGGCACGGCAACGTTCCTGATCATGGGGAATATCTGTACCCGCCGCTGCCCATTCTGTGATGTCGCCCATGGTCGCCCCGATCCGCTGGATCAGAATGAGCCGGCACATCTGGCCAAAACGATTGCCGCCATGCAGCTCAAGCATGTGGTGATTACCTCGGTCGACCGTGATGATTTGCGTGACGGCGGGGCGGATCATTTCGTCAAATGCATTAACGAAGTTCGAAGCCAGTCGCCACAGACGAATATTGAAACGCTGGTGCCAGATTTCCGCGGCCGCATGGATGTCGCATTAGAAATCCTGACTCAGAGTCCACCGGATATTTTCAACCACAACCTGGAGACTGTTCCGCGCCTGTATAAGGCAGCTCGTCCCGGCTCCGATTATCAGTGGTCACTGGATTTGATTCGCCGTTTCCAGGATTTGCATCCCGGCGTCCCTACTAAATCGGGTCTGATGCTCGGTCTCGGTGAGACGATGGAGGAAGTGAAGCAGGTGATGCAGGACCTGCGTGATCATGGCTGTCGCATGCTGACCCTCGGTCAGTATCTGCAACCCAGCCGTCATCATCTGCCTGTCGATCGTTTTGTCACCCCGGCCGAGTTTGATGAACTGGGTGTGTTGGGTAAACAGATGGGCTTTGATCATGTGGCCAGTGGGCCGATGGTGCGCTCCTCCTATCATGCCGATTTACAGGCCCAGGGTGAAAAAGTCTCCTGATTCGCGAATATGGTCCGGCATGCCCGGGCCCTGACAAACGGAGGATGACAATGACTGAACCAACTTTAGACTGTGATGTTGTCGATAACCTCGAACTCGCTTGCCTGCATCGCTATGAACTCGCCATCACTATGAACGATGGTGAGCAGATTGAAGGCAAGGCGCGGAATCTGATAAGCAATGACACACACCAGGAATGTCTTATTCTGGATTCGCACGGCGCTGAGCGAGCCCTCATCCTGGCCGATGCCAAAAAAGCCAGGGCTTTGACAGAAAATGACTACTTCACCGAACTGGATCTGAATAAAACGGAAGACGATTGATCACAGTGTGAAGCGTCTGCGCTAGGATGGCCTAAACAACAAGAATGAAAGGAGGGAATGATGGTGATGAACCGACGCAGGCTGATACAGTCGGCTGCTGCAGCCAGTTCACTGGCTTTATTCCCTCAGCTTAAACTTGCCGCCAAATCCGGCAATCGTGAGCAGCGTGTAGTTGTTATTGGTGGCGGCTTTGCCGGCGCGACGGCAGCTAAATATCTCAAAATGTGGTCACCTGAGCTCGATGTGGTCATGGTCGAGCAAAACAGTCGTTTTGTGTCCTGCCCACAAAGCAATATGGTACTGAGTGGCAGCCGGACGCTGCAGCAACTCACGCATGACTATCAGTCACTATCCAGTAATCATAAGGTCAGAACCGTCCAGGCGATGGTTACGGCAATAGATACCGAAAAGCGTGTTGTGAAACTGGAGGATGGTACTGGGATTGGCTACGACCGGGTGATCGTCGCCCCCGGCGTCGATTTTATTTATGACGCACTGCCGATGCTGACAACCGATGTCGTCAAAAATAAAATCCCGCATGCCTGGAAAGCCGGCCCGCAGACACAATTGCTGTTCAATCAACTCCAGGCGATGCCGCAGGGGGGCAAAGTCGTGATGACAGTGCCTGCGGCGCCATTTCGCTGTCCGCCCGGTCCCTATGAGCGCGCCTGTCAGATTGCCCTGTTTCTTAAAAACCATAATCCCAAAGGCAAGCTGATTATTCTCGATGCCAACGGCGATATTGTTTCTAAAAAGGCCTTGTTTACCCATGCCTGGGAGCAGCATTATGCTGGTCTGATTGACTATTATCCGAGCAATGCGGTGGAGTCGGTTGATGTGTCGAGCATGACTGTCGAAAGTCTGTTCGATAGTTTCAAAGCGGATGTGCTCAATGTGATTCCACCGCAAAAGGCCGGTAAAGTGGCCGAACTGGCAGGGGTGATCAATGTCGATCGACGCTGGTGCGAAGTCGATTTCCGGACATATGAATCGACGGCTGTCAGTGGTGTCCACGTGATTGGTGATGCGGTGGCATCGAATATGCCGAAATCAGGTCATATTGCCAACTCTCAGGCCAAAGTCTGCGCCGCTGCGGTGATTGCCCTGTTAAAACAGCAACCGGTGGAAGCAGAGCCCAAGTTCAGCAATACCTGCTACAGCTTTGTTGATGCAAATCAGGCCGGGCATGTGGCGGCAGTCTTTGGCTACGATGAGGCTGACGGTCA
>Ga0189284_100114_pt1 | contig 121304 bp, 111 predicted proteins | sample N32C7minimetaG_FD_130314 | JGI IMG/M metagenome (GOLD analysis project Ga0189284, IMG submission 130314) | Marine microbial communities from the Costa Rica Dome - N32 C7 mini metaG | ecosystem: Environmental > Aquatic > Marine > Oceanic > Photic zone | place: Costa Rica: the Eastern Pacific...
AGTGTGTTGCTAACCCGTGGGAAGATTTCTCCAGCAAGTTCAACAAAGGCGACCGTATCTCCGGCAAGATCAAGTCAATCACTGACTTTGGTATCTTCATCGGCCTGGACGGCGGCATCGATGGTCTGGTTCACCTGTCAGACATCAGCTGGAACGAGACTGGCGAAGAAGCCGTCCGTGAATACAAGAAGGGCGACGAAGTTGAAACCGTTATCCTGTCTGTTGATCCCGAGCGTGAGCGCATCTCCCTGGGCATCAAGCAGCTGGAAAGCGATCCGTTCGCCGAGTTTGTACAGCTGAACGACAAGGGCTCCATCGTGAAGGGCACGGTATCTGCGGTTGACGCAAAAGCCGCTACCATCACCCTGAACGACGAAGTTGAAGCTGTACTGAAAGCCTCTGAAATCAGCCGTGACCGTGTTGAAGACGCACGCAACGCGCTGAACGAAGGCGACGAAGTTGAAGCGAAGATCATCAGCATCGACCGCAAGAACCGCGTTATCAACCTGTCTGTGAAGTCCAAGGACGTTGAAGACGACAAGCAGGCGCTGGAAGGTGTTCGCGCCAAAGCGGCTGAATCTTCCTCTGGTGCGACCACCATCGGTGATCTCATCAAGGAGCAGATGCAGCAGCAAAACGCCAACAAGGAATAACATTTCCGGTTGGTATGAAAAAAACGGGCTCTAAGAGCCCGTTTTTTTTGTGTTTTTTTCTGGTTTGGCTAAACTAGAGACAAGGAGCTGGTAACCGGCTATCCGATAATAATGTGAAGAGGGATGAGCCCAATGACGAAGTCTGAACTGGTAGAGCTGATTGCGTCCAAGCAGACGCAGCTTTCAGTGAAGGATGTGGAACTGGCTGTGAAAACGATTATTGAACACATGTCCCAATCACTGGCGGATGGCCAGCGAATCGAGATCCGGGGTTTTGGTAGCTTTTCATTACACCATCGCGCAGCCAGAACCGGGCGTAACCCGAAAACCGGCGAAGCCGTGCAATTACCGGCCAAGTTTGTTCCGCACTTCAAGCCAGGCAAGGAGTTGCGTGAGCAGGTAAACGATAGCCTTAAAAAAGGCTTCTGATTACCCTCTTGGGGAAAGACGTTAACCAGGTCCTGAGGTAAACAACCAGGTCCGTGTGGAGCATTGCGACTATGGCCGGATTTCAGAAGGTCCTTCTCATTCTGCTGGTATTGTTTCTGGTTCTGGTAGCACTTGTTTTCTCCCTGAATAATCAGATGGCAGTCTCCCTCAATTTCCTGCTCTTTGAGACTCAGCCTCACGGTGTTGCCGTCTGGATTATCCTGTCTTTTGTGATCGGCGCTTTGATTGGAGTTCTGATTACCATGCTTGCAACCGTTCGCACATCGGTTTCCCGCCGTAACCTCGAAAAACGACTTGCTCGTACCGAGCAGGCATTGGAGAAATCCAGGGCCCAGAACGACCGGACGCTTTAATGGATATAGTGCTTCAATGGCTGCTGTTAACGGTTGCGGTGGCCGCTGGCTGGTTTGTGGGGCGAATGGGCAGCACCAGGGAACGCTCCAAAACACCGATCTCCGATGAGGAATCCGTTAAGGATCGTCTGCAATTTCTGTTCACCAACTATTCCGATCAGGCGGTTGAGAACTTCGTTCAGTCTCTGGCTGTGAACAAGGAAACGGTGGGCCTGCACCTCTCTATCGGCGCCCATTTCCGCCACAAGGGCGAGACCGACCGGGCCATTCTGATTCACCAGAACCTCCTTGCCCGTCCGGAACTGCCGCCGCGTTACTCTCAACAGGTCACCTACGAACTGGCCATTGATTACCTGAACGCAGGCCTTCTGGACAGAGCGGAAGCGTTGCTTCATCAACTGATGGGCGACAGGGAGTACGGCCGTAAGTCTTCATTGCAATTGATCGAGCTGTACCAGCAGGAAAAGGAATGGGGTAAGGCAGGGCAGGTCGCCCGTACACTGACGACCGGCGACCACGATGCCCGCATGTACAAAATGCTGGCCTATATAACCTGCGAGCAGGCTGAGGATGCCCTCAAGCACGACGACCGCTGGATGGCTCAGAAGCTGTCCAAGGAAGCACTGGAGTACGATCGTTCCTGTGTCCGGGCCACGTTTATCATGATGAAGTTGCTCATTCGCCAGGGCAGCTACCGGGACGCGGCCAGCCAGAGCCTGAAAGTCTTCGATCAGAACCCTGAATTCGGCTCAGAAGCGGTGGACCGGCTGATGAAGCTTGAACGCGAACACGGCGATGTTGGGCGTCTGGTCAAAAAACTTGGCAAGTTCTACGAAGCCTGGCCGAGCACGAGCTTGCTGCTGGCGCTGGTTGAAGCCGTAGAGCGAACCTCCGGCCGCATGGCTGCAATCGAGTTACTGCGCCGGGAACTGGAAGTCCGCCCCAGCGTCCGCGGCCTGCTGCGCCTGGTGGAACTGGCGGGCTATGAAAAAGGCATGACGACGGACGAAGGCCGTCTGGTCAGCCGCATCGGCCACTTGATACTCGCCAACCGCCCGGTATACCGATGTGTAAACTGCGGCTTCTCCGGTCAGCAATTGCATTGGCTGTGCCCCAGCTGCAAACAGTGGGAAACCGTTCGCCCAATACAGGGCGTGGAAGCTGAGTAACCCGAAAACACGACATTCTGCAGGAAACTGACCGTGCAAACCCCCGATAATCCCCGAATCATCGTTGCCCTGGATTTCCCCTCCGATCAGCCCGCGTTGGCTCTGGTTGATCAACTGGACCCTGCGAAGTGTCGCCTTAAAGTCGGCAAGGAGCTGTTTACCCGTTCAGGGCCGGCTCTGGTTCGTGACCTGCAGAACCGCGGCTTCGACGTTTTCCTGGATCTGAAGTTTCACGATATCCCGAACACAACGTCCGCAGCCGTAGCGGCCGCGGCGGATCTGGGTGTCTGGATGGTGAACGTACATGCCTCCGGCGGTGAGAAAATGATGACCGCTTGCCGCGACCGCCTGGAAAGCTTCGGCAAGGATCGGCCACTGCTGATTGCCGTTACTGTGCTGACCAGCATGGGGCCGGAGGATCTTGCCGGTATCGGTATCACGGATTCCCCGGAAGCCCAGGTATCCCGCCTGGCAACTCTGACCCACAACTGCGGCCTGGACGGCGTCGTCTGCTCCGCACAGGAAGCGCCGGCGTTGAAAGCGGAGCAAGGCAAGGATTTCAAGTTGGTCACCCCGGGCATCCGTCCGCTGTCTGCCGACAAGGGCGACCAGCAACGCATCATGACGCCTACAGATGCCCTCAAAGCCGGTTCCGACTACCTGGTCATCGGCCGCCCGATTACGCAGGCTGCTGATCCTCTGGCTGCGTTGGAGGCTATTCACTCTGAGGTGGTTGGCCTTTAACTTTGGTTCTTGGTCTGATTCTGTTCTAGCCTGATAGTATGGTGCTTCGGTGCGGTGGTGGCTCCCTCCCAAAAACCGCTTCTAGTACATCCATGTACGCTTGGGCTCCGCCATCCATGGCTCCGCACATTTTTGGGAGGGAGCCACCACCGCACCGGTTTGAACTTTCAGATATCGCTGTTAGGCGATTTTTATTGATAGCTGTGGTTATCGATGTTGGAGTTGTAAGCATAGGGGCACTGGCGCAGCGTAATCTGTTTCGATAACTCCAGAGACTGAATCAGGCGGGGTAGGACTTCCTTCCCGAAAATGTGCGGAGCCATGGATGGCGGAGCCCAAGCGCACATGGACGTGCTTGTAGCGTTTTTCGGGAAGGAAGTCCTACCTCGCCGTGGCACCGCTACTAGCCGGCTAGAGTGCACCACACCAACAGGCTAGGGCCGAACCTAAACCCAAAGAACCAAAACGAAAAAAGCCGCTAATCCAGAGGACTAGCGGCTTTTCGGAATAGTGGCTCCCCGAGCTGGGCTCGAACCAGCGACAAACGGATTAACAGTCCGTTGCTCTACCAACTGAGCTATCGGGGAACGTCGTCGTGTGACGAGGCGCGTATATTAAGGTTACCCCAACGCCTCGTCAACCCCTTGCCAGGATTTTTAGCCCAGCGCTTTCTGCAAACGCTCAACGGCCTGCTTCAGCGTATCCAGGCTGGTGGCGAAGCTCAGGCGCATATGGCCCGGTGCACCGAAAGCGGAGCCCGGTACCAGAGCCACGCCGGCTTCCTTCAACAGCTTCTCGGCAAACTCTACGTCGTTACTGACACCGGAATCTGCGTCAATGGCTGCCTGGAAACTCGGGAACACATAGAAGGTCCCGTCACCGTGCAGGCATTCAACGCCGGGCAGGGCATTCAGGGCTTCTACCAGGTAGTCGTGACGTTCCTTGAACGCCGTGACCATTTCCTGCACGCAGTCCTGAGGGCCATCCAGCGCTGCCGTTGCGGCCGCCTGGGAAATCGAGGCCGGGTTGGACGTGCTTTGGGACTGGATCTTCTTCATCGCGCCGATGATTTTTGCCGGGCCAGCGGCGTAGCCGATGCGCCAGCCGGTCATCGAGTAGGCCTTGGACACACCATTGAGCACGAAAGTGCGATCGTACAGCTCCGGCGTGGCGTTCAGGATGTTGCAGAACGGCTGACCGGTCCACAGGATCGGCTCGTACATGTCGTCTGTGGCGATCATGATCTGCGGGTGCTTCTTCAGCACGTCGCCAATGGCCTTCAGCTCGTCCAGGCTGTAAGCCATGCCACTCGGGTTGGATGGGCTGTTGATCACGAACAGGCGGGTGCGCTCGGTGATGGCGCTTTCCAGCTGCTCCGGGGTGATCTTGAAGCGGGTGTCGGCGCTGGTTTCGATGATAACCGGTTTGCCTTCAGCCACCAGTACCATATCCGGGTAAGATACCCAGTACGGCGCTGGAATAATGGCTTCGTCGCCCTTGTTCAGTGTGGCCAGCGCGAGGTTGAAAAAGCTCTGCTTGCCACCACCACTTACCAGGATCTGGTTGGCTTCGTATTCCAGGCCGTTGTCCCGTTTGAACTTCGCAATGATCGCCTTTTTCAGAGCGGGCGTACCATCCACGGCGGTGTACTTGGTCTGGCCGTTGTTGATGGCTTCGATGGCCGCCTGTTTGATGTGATCCGGGGTATCGAAGTCCGGCTCGCCGGCACCCAGGCCAATAATGTCCTGGCCAGCAGCGCGTAGCTCCGCTGCCTTGTTGGTGACTGCGAGGGTGGGAGAGGGCTTGATTGCCTGTACTCGGCTGGAAAGTTGAAGGTCCAAACTTGCGCTCCTTAAAGCTGCGTCTGATAGGGCTCCGGCGGCGTCGGGGTAGTGGTTTCCACCATGTTCAGGCCGCCTTTGACGATTCAGATGGTATCATGAAGCCCGCGTGACGATAAGTTTCTCTGCAGATTGCACCTTTTGATATTCGCGGTGCAATGCGTTGCCCAGATCACTTTTGATTGAACGAAGGATGTCTCCAGACTATGGCCACTTCAGAAACCGGCGCGCTCATGAAAGACGGCGCCTTCAAGGTGGATTCCCCGTTTCAGCCAGCTGGGGATCAGCCCAAAGCCATTGATGGGCTGGTGGACGGTATCCACTCCGGCCTGGCCCACCAGACGCTCCTGGGTGTGACCGGCTCGGGCAAGACCTTTACCATTGCCAACGTCATTCAGCAGGTGCAGCGGCCGACCATCATCATGGCCCACAACAAAACCCTGGCAGCCCAGTTGTACGGCGAGTTTCGTGAGTTCTTCCCGGACAACGCGGTGGAGTATTTCGTTTCCTATTACGACTACTATCAGCCGGAAGCCTATGTGCCATCTTCCGATACTTTTATCGAGAAAGACGCCTCCATCAACGAACATATAGAGCAGATGCGTCTGTCGGCGACCAAGGCCCTGCTGGAGCGGCCGGATGCCATCATCGTTGCCACCGTATCCTCCATTTACGGCCTGGGTGATCCCCAGTCCTACCTGAAAATGATGTTGCACCTGGACCGGGGTGACCAGATTGACCAGCGTCACATTCTCCGGCGCCTCGCCGAGCTGCAGTACACCCGCAACGATGTCGAATTTCACCGGGCGAATTATCGGGTGCGGGGAGATGTGATCGATGTGTTTCCGGCAGAATCCGAGAAAGAAGCCATCCGCATTGAGTTGTTCGATGACGAGGTGGAAAACCTCAGTTACTTTGATCCCCTGACCGGTGAGGTTCTCCGGCGTGTGCCCCGTGTCACCATTTATCCGAAATCCCACTATGTCACGCCAAGACAGAAAGTGCTGGATGCCGTTGAGCGCATTAAGGTCGAGCTGGATGAGCGCCTGCAGCAATTAAGGGACAACAACCGCCTGGTGGAAGCGCAGCGTCTGGAAGAGCGCACCCGCTACGACATCGAAATGATGTTGGAGCTGGGCTACTGCAACGGCATCGAGAACTACTCCCGGTACTTGTCTGGTCGCCAGCCGGGCGAGGCGCCTCCGACGCTGTTCGATTATCTGCCAGCCAATGCGATGCTGGTGGTGGACGAATCCCACGTCACCATTCCTCAGATCGGCGCCATGTACAAGGGTGACCGTTCCCGTAAGGAAACTCTGGTGGAATACGGCTTTCGACTGCCGTCAGCACTGGACAACCGGCCCATGCGCTTTGATGAATGGGAGCGGATTGCACCGCAGATGCTGTTTGTCTCCGCCACCCCCGGCAACTACGAAGCCGAGCACGCAGGGCAGGTGGTTGAACAGGTGGTGCGGCCAACCGGCCTGCTGGACCCGGAAATCGAAGTTCGCCCGGCCTCTACCCAGGTGGACGATCTGCTCTCGGAAATCCGCTTGCGCACTGACGTCAACGAGCGGGTTCTGGTCACCACGCTCACCAAGCGTATGGCCGAAGATCTGACAGACTTCCTGATGGAGCATGATATCCGTGTGCGTTACCTGCATTCGGACATCGATACCGTAGAGCGTGTTGAGATCATCCGTGACCTGCGCCGGGGCGAGTTTGACGTACTGGTAGGCATCAACCTGCTGCGGGAAGGTCTGGATATGCCAGAAGTATCGTTGGTGGCTATCCTGGATGCCGACAAGGAAGGTTTCCTGCGTTCGGAACGTTCGCTGATCCAGACCATTGGCCGCGCCGCCCGTAACCTCCACGGCAAGGCGATTCTCTATGGCGATCGGATCACCGGTTCCATGCAGCGGGCGATCGACGAAACCGAACGCCGCCGAACGAAGCAGGCGGCCCATAACGAGGAGCATGGCATCACGCCACAGGGTCTGAACAAGAAGATCGCGGATATCATGGAAGGCGCCGGTGGTGGCGGTGGTCGCGGTCGCCGTAAGGCCGAGCGTCCGGGCGAGAAGGCCGCCGAGGAGGCAGAGAAGTACCGTGCCAAGGCGGGTAACCGCTCTCCGGAAGAGGTTCTCAAGGAGATCACCCGCCTGGAGGACGATATGTACAAGGCCGCTGCGGATCTGGACTTCGAGACGGCTGCGCGGTTACGGGATGATATTTCCGAGCTTAAAGAGGCTGCCTTGCGGACTGGCTAACGCCTTGGTCCTACTATGACCGCTGCCTGCAACGGTTGGTTCTTGCCGTAACGGGACATGCGGTCGAACACCCGGCGGTCTACCGGCAGGTATTGCTTGTCAGCGACGGTCTCACCAACGTCCGTGTCAATTTCCGGGTCGTGCAGGTATACAAACTGATCATCCATCGCACACACCGTCACCCAGTGGGGCACGCGGCTGCGATTCAGTTGCCAGGTGCTGATCAGGATCACCGGTACGCGGCCATCGTGGAGCGCAGCCTCCATACCATCCAGGGTGAGCGGGTCGTGATGGAGTTCGATGCCGGTCTGGCCGATGTCGTAGAGAAAGCCTTCGTGCACCAGCTCCAGAACCCGCTTTTTGTCGTCGTTGCGAACCGTATCCTTGAATAGGGCGCCTTCTTTGCTGATGTAGGCGCTGGCGTGGAACCCGCGGTGCCAGGCCGCCAGTGCCAGGCCGTGGGGGCCGCAGCCGCCGTGGCCGGCGAGCATAAAGATGGTGGTGGCCTCACGCCAGAGTTTCAGTTCTTCCAGGGTGGTCATTGGCTGCTGTTCATCCAGGGTCGCCATGGCCATGATCAGGGCTGCCGGGCCGCAGGAGAATTCTGTGGTCTGGGGGTAATAGGGTACCGCCGGAAATTCCCGCGAAGGTTCGTAGAACAGGATGCGACGCTCGAAGCGCAGCGCGGTGCCGTGGTCTTCGTAGTAGTCCCGATAGGTGCCGAACTGGCGATAGCCCAGGCGTTGGTAGAGCCGTATCGCCGGGGAATTGTCTTCCCGCACTTCGAGTCTCATCACAATGCGGCCGGCGTCGACCGCCGCAGCTTCTGCCTCACGCACCAATTGCTCGCCGATATTGCGGCCGCGTTCGGCTGGCGACACCGCGATGGAATAGATTCGCGCCAGCCGGGTGGCCGCGCTCATCAACACCAGGCAGTAGCCCACAAGTTCGTCGCCGGCCAACGCGATAATCAGGCGATCCCGCGGCATATCCAGGAAGCGCCGGAAGCTGCGCCGTGAGATCCGGTCTTCAGCGAAGCAGCGGTTCTCCAGCTTTACCAGTGCGTCCAGGTCATCGCTTGTGGCGTGACGAAAAGCGAGTGATGTCATAGGGAAAGAACTCTGGATAACTCAAATGTGGCGACTTCGCCGGATTCAGCTTTGACGGCTATTATGAGTGAGTGCTGACGTTGCCGATAGCATGCAATCATGCGTAAAAGCACGCATTTCGTGCTAATTGTAGGCTAAAGCGTTCCGGCGTATTGTTGCGAGATTGTACAGGCACCGTCGACGCATGGTGGGCCTGTGTTCCCCAAGCTTCCGGCACTGCCTTCATGGAGGAATGCCACTGATGTCACGATTGTTGATTGTTGTTGACCGCGCCAAGGACTGGGCACCGTATTACCCCAGTGAAGACGTGCTGACTTTTGATCAGTATCTACAGTTTTCCGCGCCCACTTCCAGTCGGGTGCGGGTGATCAACCTGTGCCAGAGCGCCCGGTACCTCAGTCGTGGCTATTACTGTTCACTGCTGGCTGAGGCTCGTGGCCATCATGTGGTGCCGTCTGTGATGACGCTCAACGACCTCAGCCGCAAAGGGCTGTTCTCGCTGCAGTTGGATGAACTGGATGCGAGCGTGATCAATTGGCTTGAGGAAGCCGGGGCTGAGATCGAGCCCGCCGGTGACAATAACCACGCCACGCGGGAAGTACGTGTCCGCACGTACTTCGGGCAGGCGGAACATGGGGATTTGAAGCCGGTTGCACGCGCGTTGTTTGATCGTTTCCCGTGCCCGGTTCTGGACGTGGTGTTCCGCCGTGGCAAAACCTGGCAGATAGCGTCCATGAAGCCAGGCTGTCCCGCCGACCTGAAAGGGAAAGAACAGGATGCATTCGCGGCGGCGTTTGACCGTTTCAGTAGCATGGTCTGGCGCAAGCCCCGTACCCGCCGTCGTTATCGGTTTGATCTTGCGATGCTGGTCAACGAGGACGAGGAAATGCCTCCCAGCGACAAAGAGGCGCTGGAGAAATTCGAGAAGGCTGGCCGTAAGCTGGGGATTAACGTGGAGCAGATCGGCCGCCGTGATTATATGCGGCTGCCGGAATACGACGGCCTGTTTATTCGCGAGACTACTGCCATCGATCATCACACCTATCGTTTCGCCCGCAAGGCCGAGGCCGAGGGCATGGTGGTGATCGACGACCCGGTGTCGATTCTGCGTTGTACCAACAAGGTCTATCTGGCGGATCTGTTGAAGAACAACAAGATCCCGACACCAAAAACCCTGATTCTGTCGAAGGATCAGAAAGACAGTGCTGAACAGGTGATTCGTGATCTGGGCTTTCCTGCTGTTATCAAGATTCCTGACGGCGCCTTTTCACGGGGAGTCACCAAGGCGGAGGATGAAAAAACGCTGCGGGCGGGCCTGAAAGAGCTGTTCAAACAGTCGGCACTGGTACTGGCCCAGGAGTACCTTTACACCGATTATGACTGGCGCATCGGGGTGCTTGGCGGCCGGGCCATCTATGCCTGTAAATACTACATGGTGGAGGGACACTGGCAGATCTACCAACACGGTGGCGCGGAAGTGGACAGCGGTGGTTTCGATACCATGCCGACGTACGAGGTGCCCCGGAACGTCATCCAGGCAGCGCTCAACGCCACACGTCTGATCGGCAATGGCCTTTACGGTGTGGACATCAAACAGTCTGGTAACCGAGTGGCAGTCATTGAGGTAAACGACAACCCCAGCATTGATGCCGGGGTTGAGGATCGCTTCCTGGGAGGGGAGTTATACACCCTGATCATGCAGGAGTTCCTGTCCCGCATGGAGGAAAAGCGGCGTCGCTAGACGCCCTGTCAGTTCTCGGTATGGGCGTGCCATATCCTGAGGCTGCCGAACCACGCGTAGCGGCCCAGGTCCTCGCTGATCTGACGGGCGTCAGGAAGTGCCTCAGACTCAGGAATCTCCATAAACAGTTCCATATGGACCCGGTTGCGGAGGTAATGCAGCCGTAGCCGGTTGTTGGACGGCAGGTTTTCTATGTGTTGGTGAAGTACCTCGCGGATTTCCGCTCGGGCGGGCAGTTGCTCGGAGGTCTGGGGGTGGATTTCGTCGTTCTCGGCATCAATGTGGAAATTGATGTCGAGAATGTTGTCCAGGGCATTGCGCATGGCTTTTACCACCTGCATTCCTATCTGATGCCCTTCGGAGACACTGATCTCCGGCGACACCACAAGGTGCACATCCAGCAGGATGTCATGCCCCATGCGTCGGCTGCGAAGTTCATGCACGTTGCGCACGCCGTCGGTCTTACTGGCGATGTATTTCAGTGCTTCGGTATCTTCCGGGGACAGGCCTGTATCGACGAGTTCTTTCACGCTGTCGCGGGTGAAGCGCCAACCGATGTGAATGATGATCCCGGAGATAATCACTGCCGCGAGAATGTCCAGCCACAGGTAGCCCAGCATGGCGCCGATGGTCGAGAAGAGCACCACCACGGAGGAGAGGGCATCAGTGCGGCTGTGCCAGGCATTGGCGATGATCAGGTCCGAACGGATCGCTATGCCAACCCGGCGTGTGTAGCGATAGATCCATTCCTTGCTGGCAATGGAGATGACGGCTGCCACCAACACCGGCCATTCGGGAATGTTCACAGCGCCGCCATCAAGCAGTCGCAGGGTGTTATCCCAGGCCAGGGCCGCGCCAACGGCAATGAGGATGCTGCCGAGCACCATGGTGCCCATGGTTTCTATGCGTTGGTGGCCATAAGGATGGTCCTGGTCTGGCGCTTGACGGGACACCCGCATGACGCCCAGTACGACCAGGTCCGATGCGACATCCGTAAAGGAATGAATGCCATCCACCAACAGCGCCTGGGAATGAAACAGCGTTCCGGCGATGACCTTGAGAATGCCCAGTACACCATCCAGTAGCATTCCGATAACGGTTACACGCGATGCTGCCCTGCGCTCCTGGGGGAGTCCCTTGTGTTCTTGGGAGGAAAAGGTCTGCTGGTCCGTCATTGAGGTTCTCCGTGGGCCTGATCGTCAGTATAACGAACCTGCCACTGTATGTTTTATGCACATGGGCGGAATCGCTGAATGACGTAACATTCTGTGACTGAACTGCCTGCCGTGACAGAAAAGGCTCCGTAACTATTTGATATTTATAAATAAATAAACTGATCAAAAAATGATCAATCTGTAGGCTGGCGCGAATATCAAGGGTTCGGCCGCGTTGCCCCGCGATTTTCAACAGGGTTATCCACAGATTCCGTGGAAAAGGTCACAAGAGCTTAACGCTACAGACATTTAGCCGTCATATTTAAGGTGTAGGGCGATGCTGTGGAAAACTTCCGGTATACTCCGCATCGTTCTCGATCAGGGAGATTGTGTATGTATGGCATTATGCGCGAACTGCTGTTCCGGCTGCCACCGGAGACTGCTCATAACCTGACGTTGTCGGGGCTCGATATGGCAGGAAAGCTCGGGTTGCTCCAGGCGCTCGTCAGCAAGCCGGAGCCGCTGCCAACCAAGGTGATGGGCCTGGAGTTTCCCAATCCCGTTGGGCTGGCTGCAGGGCTCGACAAGAACGCTGATCATCTGGATGCCCTGGGCGCATTGGGATTTGGGTTTATCGAAGTAGGCACTGTCACGCCTCTGGCTCAGCCCGGCAACCCGAAGCCGAGAATGTTCCGGCTCCCTGAGCACAGCGCCATTATCAATCGGATGGGTTTTAACAATCATGGCCTTGAGCACCTGCTGGGCCAGGTGGACAAGCGTCGTTACGCCGGCGTACTGGGTATCAATGTCGGCAAGAACAAGGCCACACCCAACGAGGAATCCGAATTAGATTATCGCAAAGGTATCGCGGCGGTGTATTCCCGCGCTGACTACATCACGGTGAACGTATCATCCCCCAATACGCCCGGCCTGCGGGATCTTCAGTTTGGCGACTCTCTAAAGGGCCTGATGCACGCCATCAAGGAGGAGCAGGCACGTTGTGAGAAGGAACATGGGCGCTACGTGCCGTTGGCGGTGAAGATCGCCCCGGATATGGACGACGACGGAGTGCGCTTTGTGGCCAACGCCCTGAAAGAGTCGGGGCTGGACGGTGTCATAGCCACCAATACCACCATCAGCCGCGAGGCCGTTGCAGGGCATCGGTACGCGGAAGAAGCTGGGGGGCTCAGCGGGGCGCCGGTAAAGGCGTCTTCCACCCGGGTGATTCAGGCTCTGTATGCGGAACTGGGAGAGTCGTTACCGATTATCGGGGTAGGCGGCATTACCGACGGTGACAGCGCGGCTGAAAAAATTCGTGCCGGCGCAAAGTTAGTGCAGATTTATACCGGTTTTATTTATCGCGGTCCGGCGCTGATCCGGGAGTCGGTCGACGCGATTCGGCGTCTGACTTGATGCGGTGGTGAGAACGGTGTGCCATGAGGTGTGCCAGGAAGTGAGGCCAGAAATAAAGTGGGCCCGCTTAGCGGGCCCGTGCGGGGAATAAACCCCGTGGCGTTTCATCGCATGGTACGGGTCGGGAGGACCCGTTTGGGTTGCTCTGGGTACTGCGCCAAATTGTGTGTTGTTGAAAGATCAGATTAAAGATTCGGGGTGCTGACAAACAACGTTATGCCGTTACGTTTGCCAGTCTGTGGATGCCGGATACGCCGGTCATGCCCTCCCATTGATCTGTGCGGCCTTCTCGCCACCCGTTGAGCCATTCCTGGCGAACTTCCGGCTGTTCCAACGGGCAACTGTCTTTTGCTTTACCGGACACGCCGGCCAGGTAACCCCGTTTGAATGCACGAGCGTACATATCTCTTTTCTGTCTTTTCATGCCGTTCCTCACTGATGGATTAACAGAACAAGCGTGTACACATCTGCCGTGGCCGGGACTTGGGGCAACCCTTCCGGGGTAACCCACTATTGTCAGGTATGGCCAGAGCAGTCAGGATCCTGTTAACAGGGAGCCCTTTGTTGGCTCCCCGGAACGACGCGTCACCTACAAGGTAAGACTAAGCCAGCGCCCTTGTACACTATTTATTTCATCTATATGAAGCTTCTCTTATAGTTGTGTGACATAACAAGCCAGTGAAAACCTCGGAAAATGCGCTAATCCCACGACCTTAGCCACCGTAGAAACGACTCAGGAGTCGAACGTGTCAGACCTTAACTTTTTCGTAACCTGCCCCAAGGGCCTGGAGTATTTGCTGGAGGACGAACTGCGTACCTTCGGCATGGACCCGGTCCGGAACGCACCGGCAGGTGTCTGGGCCAACGGCACCCTTGAAAGTGGCTATCGTGCCTGCCTGTGGTCGAGGCTCGCAAACCGGGTCATCCTTCATCTGGCGGACGTGGATGCCACCTCCGGTGACCAGATGCTGGGGGGTGTGACGGATCTGGAGTGGCAGCAGCATATTCCGATGAATGGCAGTTTTCGCGTCAACTTTGTCGGTCAGAACGAAGCCATCCGAAACACGCAATATGGTGCCCAGCGAGTGAAGGATGGCATTGTGGACCGTCTGCGCAGTGCCAGTGGTCAGCGGCCTTCCGTGGACGCCAAAAACCCGGATGTAACGGTATCCGCACGCCTGAATCGCGGCAAACTGTCGGTAGGCATCGACCTGAGCGGCGACAGCCTCCATAAGCGGGGCTACCGCACGGAAAAGGGGGCAGCGCCACTGAAGGAAAATCTGGCGGCGGCTCTGCTGACGAGGTGCGGTTGGCCGGAACTGGCGAAAGCCGGCGGCGATTTCATCGACCCTATGTGTGGTTCCGGCACGCTGGTGATTGAGGCTGCCATGATGGCTCTGGATCTGGCGCCCGGCCGCAAGCGCGAACGTTTCGGTTTTGAGCGTTGGCTGGGCCACCAGCCGGACCTGTGGTTGTCACTGCGCCAGGAAGCCGAGAAGCGCGCCTATACCGGCAAGCAGGGCATTGAGGGGCGCGTTCCTGCCTTCCTGGGCTTTGATCAGGATCGAGGGGTGATACAAACCGCGGGGAACAACCTGCAACGGGCCGGCCTGGAAGGCATCGTAACCATCAAGCAGCGGGGAGTTGACCAGTTCAGCCGCGAAGAGGCCTGGGCCGAGACCGGCCTGGTGCTGGTTAACCCTCCCTACGGCGAGCGCCTGAGCGAACGCAAGGAGCTGGGTGGTCTTTATCGCGCCCTGGGTGAAGCCGTTAAGGAAGCGTTGCCGGGCTGGCGGTTTGGCGTATTCACCGGTGCGCCCGAGTACGGCAAATCCATAGGCCTTCGTAGCTACAAGCAGTACCGACTCTACAACGGCAAGTTGCCGGCGCAGTTGCTGTTGTTCAACGTGGATGACGCCAGCGCCATGACACCGCGGGAGCCCGATGTACCTGGCGAGGTGACGCCTCGCATCGCCAATGAAGAGCGCGCTGCGATGCTGCGCAATCGCCTGAAGAAAAATATGAAGACCGTCGGCCAGTGGGCCCGCAAGCAGGGTATCGGCTGTTACCGCCTGTATGACGCCGATATGCCCGAGTTTGCACTCGCTATTGATGTCTACGAGGGTCGTGTCCACGTTCAGGAGTACGCTGCTCCCAAGTCAGTGGACGAGCGTTCCGCACGGGAACGGTTGGCCGAGGCTCTGGCGGTGATTCCTGACGCCATCGGTGTCGAGCGGGAAGACATGGTCTGCAAGCAACGACAGCGGCAGACAGGTACCAGCCAGTACGAAAAGCAGGCAGCCAGCGGAGAGTTTTTTAACGTTCACGAACATGGCTGTGTTCTGAAGGTGAACCTCAAGGATTATCTGGATACGGGCCTGTTCCTGGACCATCGACCAGTACGCAACTGGATTCAGCAGAATGCTGCGGGCAAGCGGTTTCTGAACCTGTTCTGTTATACCGGAGCGGCCACCGTGCACGCAGCGGTCGGCGGCGCGACCCGTTCACTGAGCCTGGACATGTCGAAAACCTATGTGAACTGGGCTCAGGAAAATCTTGCGCTTAACGGTGCGGATGCATCCCATCACCGGGTGGAGCAGGCGGATTGCCTGGCGTGGCTGGCGGGCAAGCCAACCAGCGATCAGCGTTTTGACCTGATTTTTATGGACCCGCCCACCTTCTCGAATTCCGCCCGCATGGCCGGGGTACTGGATATCCAGAAAGACCATGGCCGGTTGATACGCCAGGCGATGCAGCGGTTGACCTCAGAGGGCCTGCTGATTTTTTCGACCAACTTCCGGCGCTTCAAGCTGGATGAGAGCCTGGAAGAGGAGTTCGCCATTGAAGAAGTGACCCGGGACACCCTGGACCGGGATTTTCAGCGCAATGCTCGAATTCACCGGTGCTGGCAGGTCAGAACTCGTATTTAAACCCGGTTGAGAACTGGAAGGTGTTCGCGCCGGTTTCGGTGTCTTCAAATAACCGGCCACCTTCCAGGACGATGAAACCGTTATCGATAACCTCGAAATCCAGGCCAAGCAGCCAGCTCACGCTGAAGGAACTGTCCGGATATTCGTCCGCGATTGAGGCGTAGGGCGAGTCATCGTCAGGATCGGCTTCCCGGGCCTTGCCCAGCGGAGTCAGAGTGGCAACCCCCTGGACGTGGGAAAACCCGAACTGGGCATAGGCGTTGGCGTAATCGGTGATCGGGTAATGGCCGCCGATGTACCAACTGGCGAAGTACTCGATGTCCAATTCCAGTTCGTTGTCGATTTCGGCGGTGGTGGTACCTGCACCTGCGCGGATCTCCACGTGAAAATACTCGGAAATATGCGTTCCAAGCACCATGGATCCTGTGGTTGACCAGGCTGTTTCGAGGGTGTTCTGGCCTACAGACCGGTGGTTGAGGCCGGTGGCCAGAATGCCGACGTAGGTCATGCCTTCGCGGGGAACTTTATCCTGTGCGCTGGCCATGACCGGTGTGAGCAATGCTGCGGAAAGCGTGGCGGCCGTGAAGAGGTGTCGCAACAGCGTGTTCATTGTTATTGGGCTTCCTGGCGTTGTCGGATTCCGACAGATTCTGCCTTCTGTAACTGTTTGTTACGTCGACCCAAGTCACAGTTCGCATTGCCAGCGACGTTGTAGGATGGGGTTCAGTCGAAGAAGCCTTCCTCACGTGCAATCAATAACAGTGCATATACCCCGTTTTCGGGCAATTGAGGTTCCAGGCCTTCGTCGGACAGCAGTTGCCTGCGTCGGTCGTCCAGTGCTTCCCGGGGCAGGGACGTGACCAGTTCTTCCATGCCCGCGATTTCGAAGGGCGCGTCCATGGCGACGGCGGTGAAGATCAGATCCACCAGGATTTCGTCCGGATCCATGCCGTCCACGTAAACCGTCTGGTCGGGCAGGTCCTGATGAAGCTCCTGGGCCAGTTCGATCAGGGGCACGCCCTGTTCTTCCAGGTAGAGCAGGTCGATATCGCCCAGGTCGGCGTCTTCCGGTATCCATTCGTCGGCCGGGGCGATGACGACGGTTTTCATCTGACCGTCTTCCAGTGACCAGGCCATGGCCACGGGGAACAGAACGTCGTCGGTCTGGCAGTATTCAATATCAAGAAAACGCGGTGCGGGCAAGGTACACTCTCCGGGTAGCCGGGCTGCGCGGGCAGCCGTTTTGTACGGATATGACGTCGGGCGCCATCATGCCATACTGGCGCCGCAATTATCAGTTTATCAGGGACATCATGGAACACGCTGAATTTAACACCAATCTGCTCGAATTTCTGAACGCATCACCGACCCCCTGGCACGCTGTAGCCAGTATGAAGCATCGTCTTGATCAGGCGGGTTTCAGGGCCCTGGATGAGAAAGAAGACTGGGAACTGGAAGCGGGGCAGGGCTATTACGCCATCCGTAACGGCTCATCCATCGTGGCGTTCCGCACTGGTCGCCGCGACCCCGCGGAAGCCGGTATTCGTATGGTGGGTGCCCACACCGACAGCCCCTGTCTGAAGGTGAAACCTAACCCGGAACTGCGCCGCAAGGGGTTTTTCCAGTTGGGTGTGGAAGTGTACGGCGGCGTGTTGCTGAATCCCTGGTTTGATCGTGACCTGTCCCTGGCGGGTCGGGTCACTTACGTGGATGAGTCCGGGTCGGTGAAAGACACACTGATCGATTTTCGCAAGGCCGTGGCGTATATACCCAGCCTTGCCATTCACCTGGACCGGGAAGCCAACAGCAATCGCACGGTTAATCCACAAACCGATCTTCCGCCGGTATTGATGCAAGTGCCGGAGGACGACACCACCCGCTTCGCCGATCTGCTGACCGACCAATTGGCCACGGAGGCCCCGGGTGTCCGCGTTCGTAAAATTCTGGGCTATGAGCTTGGCTTTTACGACGCCCAGCCAGCATCGCTGGTGGGGCTGCGCGAGGACTTCATTGCATCGGCACGGCTGGATAACCTGCTGAGCTGTTACATAGGGCTGCAGGCTTTGATCGAATCATCCGGAGACGAACCGGCGCTGCTGGTATGCAACGACCACGAGGAAGTGGGCAGCATGTCGGCGGAAGGGGCTCAGGGGCCGTTCCTGTCAGCGGTTCTGGACCGTTGGTGCGGTAAGGGTCGGGCGCGCGCGATTGCCCGCTCGATGATGATCTCGGCGGACAACGCTCATGGTATCCACCCCAACTACATGGACAGGCACGACGAGAACCACGGCCCGCTTCTGAACCAGGGGCCAGTGATCAAGGTCAACCATAACCAGCGTTACGCCACCAACAGCCGCTCAGCAGCGTTGTACCGCCACATCAGTGATGAGCTTGACCTGCCATATCAAACTTTTGTGGTGCGCAGTGACATGGGGTGTGGAAGCACGATTGGCCCGCTCACCGCCGGTAATCTTGGGGTGACAACGCTGGATATCGGTGTGCCACAGTTTGGCATGCACTCAATCCGGGAAATGGCAGGAACCAGAGATGGGGTGACGTTGTTTCGGGTGCTGCGGGAGTTCATGCAGCGAGAGGAGGTGCTGTAAATGGCTCCCCGAGCTGGGCTCGAACCAGCGACAAACGGATTAACAGTCCGTTGCTCTACCAACTGAGCTATCGGGGAACAAAGTCGGAATGGCGCGCATAATAGGGACTTTGCCCGGCGGCGTCAACCCCATGAATTGAAAGGTTAAATTTTGTACGACCACAATCTGTATTACAAGCCACCCCTGTGGTTGCGCAATGGCCACGTCCAGTCTGTCTGGCCGACTCTGTTTCGCAAGGTTTCACTGACAAAGCCGGTCAGGGAATCGCTGCCAACAGAGGACGATGACGAGTTACATCTGGATTGGTATCGCCAGGGGAACGACCGGTTGGCGGTGTTATCCCACGGCCTGGAAGGGCACAGTCAGCGTCCTTACATGCAGGGATTGGCGCGCGCGCTGTTGAACGACGGTTGGGATGTATTGGCCTGGAACTTTCGTTCGTGCGGCGGTGTGATGAACCACCAGCCCCGCTTTTACCACAGCGGCGCAACCGGCGACCTGGACAGGGTCGTGCAGCATGGACTTGCTCAGGGATATGGAAAAGTGATGCTCTCGGGCTTCAGCATGGGCGGTAACCTCACTCTGCTATACCTCGGGCAGAAGTCAGAGCAGGTGGATAGCCGTATCTGCGGCGCTATCACCTACTCCGTACCCTGTGACCTGGCCGGCAGTGCCGATACGCTGGCCCGGCCCAGCCGGCGTATCTACATGCAACGTTTTCTGCGTGACCTTCACGCGAAGATGGAAGAGAAGTCGAAACGATTCCCGGGGCTGATCGATATTACCGGGTTCGAAAAGATTCGCAGTTTCCATGAGTTTGATGACCGCTACACCGCCCCGTTACACGGTTTCCGAGATGCCAGGGACTATTGGGAAAACTGTTCTGCCTTGTGGACTTTAAAGGACATCCGTGTGCCGGCGCTGATGGTTAACGCTGCCGATGACCCGTTCCTGTCCCGGCAATGTTTTCCGGAATCCCGTGCGCAACTGGGCGCTTACGTGAGGCTGGAAGCGCCCCGCTGGGGCGGCCATGTCGGCTTTGTTGAGCACGTTCAGGATGGCTATTACTGGTCGGAGCGGCGGGCTGTGGCGCATGCCCGCACGCTGGTGGCTTAAAGCAGGGCTATTCCCTGAGCATGGGTTCCAGTACTGGCCAGATGTTATCGAGCAACTGACCCTGCGCTTCTGCCGTTGGATGAATGCTATCGCCCTGCATCATGCCTTCCTGGTCATAGATACCTTCCAGGAAAAAGGGGAGTAGTTCGGTCTCGTACTGGTCAGCAAGTTCGGGGTAAATGTCCGCGAAGGCGCGGGTATATCGCTGACCGTAATTGGGCGGAATCTGCATGCCCACCAGCAGGGTTTCGGCGCCCGCCTCCTTTACCTGCTCAATCATCCGGGCCAGGTTCTGGCGGATAACGTTGGGCGGAAATCCCCGCAAGCCATCGTTACCACCGAGCTCGATGACAACAACGGCGGGTTCGTTCTTATCCAGAAGATCCGGCAGGCGGCGCAGACCGCCGTCGGTGGTTTCGCCGCTGATGCTGGCGTTCACCACCTGCCAGTGGTCCAGGCCCTCGCCCTCGAGCCGTTCCTGAAGCAGAGCCACCCAGGATTCCCCGGTTTGCACGCCGTAGGCTGCGCTGAGGCTGTCGCCAACGATCATCAGTGTGCTCTGGCTGGCCTGAGCCTGGGCACCAACACACATTAAAGCGAGAAAAACTATTGATCTCAGGCGTAAAAATACCGTATGCATAGAGGTCCTGTGTTCAAGACAACCGTTGTGGAGAGCTCGTGAGCGACTTAAGTGATCACAAACCGGATAATGTTAGCCCCATGCTGAAAGTCAGTAACCTGACGCACAAGGTCAGCCTGGAGACAGATACGTTGACGATCTTGCAGGGGGTCAGCCTGGAAATCAACCGGGGTGAATCCGTCGCCATTGTCGGGCGCTCCGGCTCCGGGAAAACCACGTTGTTGGGGCTGTTGGCCGGATTGGATACCCCATCTGATGGCACCGTTGAACTTGATGGTTCGGTGATCAGCAAGCTCAGTGAGGATGAACGCGCGAAACTCCGGTCCCGCCGTGTTGGCTTCGTGTTCCAGTCATTCCAGTTATTGCCGGCCCTAACCGCGCTGGAGAACGTTATGCTGCCACTGGAGCTGGGCGGTTTCGATTCTCCGAAAGCCAAAGCAAAGGAGTTACTGGAACGGGTCGGGCTTGGCGAACGGCTCTCTCACACCCCGAGGCAGCTTTCCGGTGGCGAACAGCAGCGGGTGGCCATTGCTCGCGCCTTTGCCTCCGAGCCGGCCATCCTGTTTGCCGACGAACCCACGGGCAATCTCGACAACCGCACTGGCGCTGACGTATCCGACCTGTTGATGACCCTGAATCGGGAGCAGGGCACAACATTGGTCATGGTGACCCACGACGAACGGCTTGCCGCCCGCTGTGGCCGACAATTCAATATTGAGGCCGGTGTATTGACCGAGCCCTCGACGGCCCCTCAGCCAGAAGCGGTGAACTGATGGCGGCTTCCAAGAAACTCATGTCGGTCAAACGTGACTGGCGCGAACGGGATGTTCGTGTGGTGCTCTCGGCGCTGATCATCGCGGTTGCCACGGTAGCAACCATTGCCTTGTTCGCCAGCCAGTTGCAGCGCACCCTGGTGTCGTCAGCCAGCTCTTTTCTTGCCGCGGATCGCCAACTGGAAGCGGAAAACGGCCGGCCGATTCCTGAGGGGTGGATGCAGGAAGCCGAGCAAAGAGGGCTGGAAACGGCCCGTATGGTCGAATTCTCCACGATGGTCTTTGGTGCCGGGAATTTCCAGCTGGTGTCGGTCAAGGCGGTGAACAACGAATACCCGCTGCGGGGCGAAGTGGAATACCAGGAGGGTGCGGAGGCACCGAGGCAAACGGTTGCTCATGGCCCTGCGCCGGGCGAGGTCTGGATCAACCCGCGTTTGCTGCGGCTCCTGGAGCTTGAACTGGGAGACACCCTGGAGGTTGGTAATCAGGGGCTGATCATTTCTGGCCTGCTGGTGCGTGAGCCGGACGGCGGCTTCAATATGTCCGCTCTGGCGCCGCGGGTAATGATGCACGTGGATGACGTTGGCGCCACCGGTGTGATTCAGGAGGGCAGTCGGGTTGAATACGTGTACCTGTTTGCCGGTGAAGAAGCGCTGCTCGACGATTACTACGGTTGGCTGCAGCCACGTCTGGAGCCCAGCCACGAGTGGGAGGGTGTGCGCGACGGCGAGACCTTCTCCCGCTCACTGGAGCGGGCTGAGCGTTTTCTGTTGCTGGGTGGCAGCCTGGCGGTGATGTTGGCGGCGGTCGCCGTGGCGGTCGCCAGCCGTCAGTACGCGTTATCGCAACGGGATACCGTCGCGCTGTTGAAAACCCTGGGGGTTCGCAGCCAGGGAATTGGCCGCCTGTACCTGCGTCGATTGGCTCTGTGGGGTATTGTTGGTGCTGTTGGCGGCCTGTTGGTGGCCTTACCCCTGTATTGGCTGCTGTCCAGCGTGTTGGGGGATGTGCTGGAGCGGCAGATAGACTACCAGATTGATCCCAATGCGTTGGCGCCGGCGTTGTTGACAGCGCTGGTGTCGCTGTTTGCCTTTGCGTATCCGCCCATCCGAAGGCTGCGGAATGTACCGGCGATGCGGGTATTGCGAAGCCAGCCCGGCGAATCCGGCCGCGAAGCGATTCCCGACCTGGTGATTGCAGTCGTCGCAATCTTTGGCTTGGTATGGATGTACGCCAGGGAAGTGTCCCTGGTGTTGTCCCTGCTTGGCGGGCTTGCCTTGCTGCTCGGTACTCTGGGCCTGCTTGGGTGGTTGATGGTCACTACACTGCGTCGCATCAGTGGTGGTGGGAACGCCTGGAGGCTGGCACTTGTGGGTCTGTACCGGCATCGCCGAGCCAGCCTGTCCCAGATTGCGGTCTTCGCCATGACGTTGATGCTGGCGGCTACGCTGATCCTTGTCAGAACGTCCCTGCTGGACGACTGGCAGTCGCAATTGCCTGAAGACACGCCCAATCACTTCCTGATCAACATCGCCCCGGAGGCGGTGGATGAGGTGGATGCATTCTGGGCCGAACGCGGGCACCCACTGGAGAAGCTGTATCCCATGGTCCGTGGCCGGCTTACCGAGTTGAATGGGAAGCCGGTGAAGGAAGCCGTGACCAAGGATGAGCGGGTCGGTGCCCTTAACCGCGAGTTAAACCTGACCTGGATGGAAGAATTGCCGGAGGACAACGGCATTGTTGCTGGCCAATGGTTCACGAACGGGCAGACCGACGGTGTCTCCATTGAAGCGGAGCTGGCTGGAAAGCTCGGTGTTGAGGTGGGGGATGAGCTTGGCTTCACCATTGGCTCAGAGAAGATCACGGAAACCGTGACCAGTGTTCGTACGGTCCAGTGGGACAGCATGAAACCCAATTTCTACATGGCGTTTCCTCCGGGAGGTGGGCTGGAAGACATGCCCGCCACGTGGATTACGGCGTTCTATCTGCCGGCGGACCTGAAATCCCAGCTCAACGATTTTTCACGCCGGTTTCCCACGGTTTCCGTACTTGAAATCGACCATGTGATTGAGCGTATTCAGGAAATCGTACGGCAGGTTACCCAGGCTATCGAAGCGATATTGGCGTTGATCCTGGCCGCCGCTCTGGTTGTGATGGCTGCGGTAGTCAGTGCCACCATGCAGGATCGGCAACGGGAAGGTGCGCTGCTGCGGACTCTGGGCGGCCGACAGACACTGCTGGTAAGGAGTACCATGCTGGAATTCGCGTTGCTGGGATTCTTTGCCGGTATTCTCGGCGTTGCGGCTGCGGAAGGCGCCGTCTGGGCGTTGCAGTTCCGCATGTTTGAAGGCGAGTTCCGTTGGCACTGGCAGACCATACTGCCCATCCCACTGTTCAGTGCCCTGGTGTTGGCGCTGTTCGGTCGCTGGCAACTGAAGCCCGTATTGAGCGTATCGCCGATGCTCCTGCTCAGGCGACTTGAATAACAGAGGCGATTCGGGAGTTAACGGTAGTTGGAGAGAATTTCATCCAGTGTGCCGTTCTCCCGGAGGGCTTGGAGTTCCCGGTTAAACGCGTTGGCGAAAGGTGCCCACTCCTTCCGGAGCATCAGTCGGAAACCGTATTCGCTGAGCTTGGTCGAGGTAGTGGTGAACTCCTTCTGGAGCCCCTCGTTCCGCAGGATCCATTTGCCAACCAGACGATCTGCGATCGCGGCGTCGAGATCTTCGCCATGGAGAACGTAAAGGAACATGTCCCGGTCCTTGGAGACGTCAAAGCGCCTGATGTCTCCTGACTCAAAGTACGGTTCCAATGCGGGGTAATGGTAACCGAGGTGGGTTACCAGGGTTTTCGAAAGCAGATCCTCAGGCACTTCAAACTGAAACGCTGAGTCTTTCGGCACAAACAGGACTTCTTCAATATTCACCACGGGGTCTGTGAAGACAAAATCCTCGGGGTTGTCAGTCCATTCCTTCGCCCGGGTGGTGCCGTCTATGTAGCCGTCCATCAGCATCTGATCGACCCGTTTGCGGGGAATTTTTTCGGCGACAACGCGATAATCCAACTGCTCAGCCACCAGGACAACCACGTCCCACATGATGCCGGACTGTTGGTCGCCTTCTGTAATCAGGTAAGGAGGGTAGCCATTCGGCGAGACGTTAAATCGGAATACGCGCTCTGCGTCCTGTGAGGGAGCTTCCTCGTTAGCGAATGCAGTTGCGCCGCAGAGGGACGTAAACAGGAGTGCCAGTGACGCAAAAGAGATCAGGATGTGCCGACTGGATGAGTCTTTGCGCATAGATGCGAGGCTCTGTTTCAAGGAGATATTCTAATCCGGCTACATCCCTGCCAGCTACTGCGGAATTGTCACTGTTTATCCTGTCAATTTCAATGACATGATTTGAATGTTTTTGTAGCGTTGAGTGTCGGCCTGTATTCCCTGAAGGGCCTGAAACACGCGGCCTGAGCCGGGTGCCGGGCGTTACCCGATCAGGCCCAGGCGCGCTTCAGAACCGCGCGAGCATCTTCGAGGCTAACCTCTTTCGGATTGAACATCATGGCGCCGTCGTCCATGGCCATTTCGGCGATGGTATCAAGCTGGTGTTCCTCAACGCTGCCTGTTTCCTTGAGAGTGCGGGGCAGTTTGCAGCGTTTGTGGAGCTCGTCTCGCAGCTTGCGCAGGGCTGATATGCTGGCTTCCGCGCGGCGGCTGGCCGGTGTGGCGGAATAGACATCAGGCCCCTCGAGGTAGAGCAGTAACTCGCCCAGCGGTGCCCGGATCGACTCGAGGTTGTACTCCAGTACGTAAGGCAGGTACAGGCTCATGCACAAACCATGGGGCAGATGGCAGATGGCGCCGGTGGCGTGCCCGAGGGCGTGAACCAGTCCCACCATGGAGTTCGAGAAGGCGATCCCGGCCATGGTCGAGGCCTGCGCCAGCTCCAGTCGGCCATCGCTGTCCTTCGGGTTATCCATGACCTGCAACAGCGAGGTGCTGATCTTTTTAACCGCCGCTGTGGCATAGGCATCACTAAGCGGGTTCTTGGCCATGCAGGTAAAGGCTTCCGTGGCATGGGTCATGGCGTCCATGGCGGTGGCAGCCGTGATGTGGGGAGGCAGTGTCAGTGTCATCCTGGGGTCGATCACGGCCGCATTGGGCAGCAGGAATGACGAAGTGAAGGGGAGTTTCACTGATTTGGTTGTGTCAGTGATGACGGCTACCGACGTTACCTCCGAGCCTGTACCGGCGGTGGTAGGAACCACCAGGAACGGTTTCAGGGGATGTTTGATCACCCCCGCGCCACTGTAGGCGGCGATGTCATCTCCGCCTTCTGACACCAGAATGTTCACGGCCTTGGCGGTATCGATGGCAGAGCCACCACCCACCGCAATGATGGAGTCGCATTTCTCGCTACGATAGATGCCAGCAATGTCCCTGACCACGTCGGTGGACGAATCCGGCGGTACATCGTCGTAGATGCTGATAATTTCCAGCCCGCTTTCCTCGCAGGCCGCGACTACCGGGTCCAGAAGGCCGGCGGCCCTGACACCCTTGTCGGTTACGATCATCGGGCGCTTGGCGGCGAGGCCGGTGAGCTCGTAAGGAATATGCTCAAGAGCCGCTTTGCCGGCGATGACTTTGACCGGGCAGAAAAACTCGTAATATTGGTTCGTCATTATGCTCTTACCGTCTCGACAAAATGGGTTGCAACCTTGAGGTAGATACGGGCTGCGCTGAGGAATTTCTCAGGCAGGTGAAGGTTTGAGGGGTATTCCTTTACCGCACGTTTCGCCACCAGCTTGGGCAGGATGAAGGTTTCAAGCCGATTGAGGACGCGGGTCATGCGAATGGCATAACTGATATCGCCATCCACCAGCATGCGGTCATTGGCGAACGCCACCGAGGTTTTCTCCTGGAACGAGAGCACCAGGAAGGCGTGAGCGATGTGCTTGAACTGAATGGACAGGTCCACCGGGCGAGGTGCGGAGTCCCCATGGTAATGAAAGCGGCCATTCCCGGTGTGTTCAACAATGAGTCGCGACCCGTCTGGCATCACCATCATTTCAAACAGGAAGCCATCGGGCAGGGCCCGGGCTTCCTTTTGCACCGCGGAATCAATTTCACTGACAGCCTGGAGCGCGCGCCCCATCACCTGGAACATCAGCTCCACATAAAGCCGCCGGGCCTGGAACACCATCGGCTGGATACGTTTCGCAAGCATGGCAATCGTCCGATTGTTGTTTAAGTACATCGATTTTTAGAGTTATTGCTCTAAAAGTCAATGCGGACGATGACGTCAGTTCTGCGTCAGTTGGGCCAGCTTGCGTTTTGCTTCCTCGGCCACCTCACCGCCGGCCTCTGCTGCGGTGCTGTAATACTGGATGGCTTCCTGGCGTTTACCCTGCTTGACAGCAACATCACCCAGCCGCAGGTAGGCGATTGATGTCGGCACAACCTGATTGGCCTGGCTCAGGTGTTCGCGGGCTTTGTCATAATTGTTCAGCTCCAGGGCATTCAGGCCGCTGTGAAGCTGGTAAGTGAACATCTCCGGATACAACGACGTGGCCTTGTCGAAGTCTGCGGCGGCTTTATCAAGGTTTTCTTTGGCCCGGTAGATGCGCCCACGAAGTGAGTAGAAAGCGGCTTCTTCCGGTTCTACCTTGATGGCCTCATTCACTTTGGCGAGTGCTTCGTCCAGCTTGTCGTTGCTGGCCAGTTTCATGGCTTCGTCATAGGCATCGTAAGCAGGCTGGCGGCTGCGCAGGAACGACAGCTTCTTCTCGTAGGTTTCTTCGCCCCGATAGCCGCCCGCGCCAATTTTATTGACCAGTTCCTGGTTCTCACGAACGCGTTTCTGTGACGGCGGGTGAGTGGCGAACATGCCTTCAATGAAACTTGTGTCACGGTCCTCAGAGAGCCGCACAAACACTTCCTGCAACTCCACCGCTGCCTGTGGGTCGTATCCGGCGGCTTTCATGTAACGAATGCCGTAGTGGTCGGACTCCAGCTCATCACCCTGGCTGTATTGGGCGAGTGCGAGTTGCGCCCCCATGGCCGCGCCGCCCATGATCAGGCCGGCCCATTCGTTATCAGAGAGGGCAAAACCCAACCCCGCCACGCCTGCGCTGATCAGCATGCCTTGCTGCATGCGCTGGACACTGTGGCGAGCGGCGGCGTGAACAATTTCATGGCCAAGGACTGATGCCAGCTGGGCTTCATCTTCCAACTCCATCAGCAAGCCACGGTTGATGGCAATCTTGCCACCCGGGAGCGCCCAGGCATTGGGCACACTGCTGTTCAACACCACGAACTCGTAGGGCAGGTCGGGCCGATCACTGACCTTTGCCAGCTTCTGGCCTACCTGGCTGACGTACAGATTCAATTCCGGGTCGAGATAGAACTGGCCGCCCTGGGTTTGCTGAGTGGGCTTGTATTGCTCACTGCCAATGGAGAGTTCCTGGCTCTCGGGAATCAATGACAGCTGCTTTTCGCCGGTTACCGGGTTGACTGAACAACCTGCGAGGAAGGCCACCAGCACGAAAACGGAAAGATGTCGAAAGCCTTTGTGAACGTTCACGATAAACTCCTTGTTTGAATACCTGGGCAGACCCTGGCAGATATCCGCGGTCGCCATTGCTGGGCATTGGGATGTTTATACCATATCCCTGTGAGCGCCTGTGATACTACCCGTAAGAGCTTGTTGTGTGGAGGCTTTGTTGGCTTTGCGGTATGATCAAAGGCTCCAATTCCCGTTTTATACCGCATCCGGAACGACTTCATGAGCAACTATCTGGAACTCATTGCCCTGGTCTGGTTTTTGATCTGCTGGCTGGGCTATTCCGAGTATTCCAGGCGCAAGGCCAATGATCGACCCTGCCTGTCCAACACACTCGACCTATACCGTGAAGACTGGATGCGCGTGATGCTCCGCCGGGATAACCGCATATCCGACGCGTCCGTGGTTGGCAATCTGGAGCGCAACGGCGCCTTTTTTGCATCCAGCTGCCTGTTGATCCTGGCCGGTATCATTACTGCACTGGGATACACCCAAGAGGTCATGGAAGTGTTCAGTACCATGCCGTTCGGCACCTTGCCCAGCCGGGAAATCTGGGAAATGCGGATGGTCGTGTTGATGGTGATTTTCATCTACGCGTTCTTCAAGTTCACCTGGTCCATGCGGATGTACAATTTCGTCTCCGTGCTGATTGGCAGTGCACCGCTCACAACCGATACCAAGGCAAGTCCTGCTGCCCGGGAAGCCTTTGCAAAGAGCGCCGGAAGGGTTTGCAATCTTGCGGGCGATGCCTTCAACCTGGGGTTGCGCTCTTACTATTACGCATTGGCCGTGGTTTCCTGGTTTATCCACCCGTTGGTATTCATGGGTGCTTCTACCTTGATCGTCATCGTTTTGTACCGTCGGGAGTTCCGTTCTACCGCGCTGAGGGCGCTGCGAGACGGCAAGGTGTTCGAGGAGCCGCTGCCAAAGTCGGACACTGAGAAAGACTCCGGTAAAGAATCGGATAAAGAAACCTAACACTGACGTGATGAGCCGAACGTTATGAAAGATTCCATTGGGATGGATCGGGTGCGCCGGTTTATCGACACCCTGAACCAGGGGCGAGAACTGGGCTTGACGGTAACCGCGGTAAAAAATGGGCAGTTGACGCTGTGCCTGCCGTACAGTGACCGTATCATCGGTAACCCGGACACGGGAGTGATCCACGGTGGCGCCATCACGACGTTGATGGATACGGCGTCTGGCTCCGCGACCCTGTGCGCCCTGGACGAATTCGAGCTATGCCCGACTCTGGACCTGCGAGTGGACTACATGCGCCCGGCCGAGCCCCGTAAACCGGTATATGCTCGGGCGGAAGCCTACAAGGTTACCCGCAACATTATTTTTACCCGTTGCGAGGCCTTCCAAGACCCCGGTGAGACCATCGCGAACTGCGTGGGCACCTTCATGCGGATCGGCAGGGAAGCAACCCCGAAATCCTTCCGCGATCTGATTACCGGAGGCGAAGAATGACCAACCCGGAAATCCTCCGCTATACCCAGGAAACCGGTGACTTCTCCCGCATGCTGGAAAGTATCCCTTACGCCCGGTTTATCGGCCTGGAGTGTGATCGCTATGGCGATGACCTGATCTTCCGCCTGCCGAAGAAGGAAGAAAACCTGGGCAATCCGATACTGCCGGCCATTCATGGCGGGGTGATTGGTGGCTTCATGGAGCTTTCTGCGTTGATTTACCTGATGATGTCCCAGGAAACCCTGCGCATGCCCCGCATTGTGGATTTTTCCCTGGATTACCTGCGTGCCGGCCTCGACCGCGAGACCTTTGCGGAATGTCAGCTCACCCGCCAGGGCAACCGCGTAGCCAATGTGATGATCACCGCCTGGCAGAAGTCCCGCTCCCAGCCCATCGCGACCGCACGGGCGCACTTCCTTCTGGAAGACTGAATTCGTTGGATCGGGGTTGAAATGCCCCGGTCTAGCCCCATTTCTGGTTCTAACAACTCAGGCACTGGTGCAGGCAAGCAGTTGAGGATGGGCTTACGAAACACGCCTCGAGACGTCCCTGTGCGGCTCGGGCTCCGCCATCCATGGCTCCGCACGGTTTCGTAAGCCCATCCTCAACTGCTCGCCCGGGCTCCGTGCCAGAATCAGTATTACTCAATAGTCGGGTGGCGTGGGTTTGAAGCCCTGTCCAAAACCGTGCGGAGCCATGGATGGCGGAGCCGAGCGTACATGGACGTATTCACAGCGTGTTTTGGACAGGGCTTCGAACCTGCGCCGCTCCACCGAAGCAAACACAGCAGGAGACAAAACAAGCCATGACGGTTGAATCGCAAAAAGAGACCCTGGGTTTTCAGACCGAAGTTAAGCAGCTGCTTAACCTGATGATCCACTCCCTGTACTCCAACAAGGAAATTTTCCTTCGTGAGTTGATTTCCAACGCGTCGGATGCGGAAGACAAACTGCGTTTCGCTGCATTGAAAGACGACAGCCTGTTCGAGGGCGACCCGGAACTGAAAATCCGCCTCGACTTCGATGCAGAAAAGAACACCGTCACGCTGAGCGACAACGGTATCGGCATGAACCGGGACGATGTTATCCAGAACCTGGGCACCATCGCCAAGTCCGGCACTGCGGAGTTTCTCAAGCAGCTTTCCGGTGATGAGAAGAAGGACAGCAAGCTGATCGGTCAGTTTGGTGTTGGCTTCTATTCCTCATTCATCGTGGCCGACTCCGTGGAAGTGTTTACCCGCCGCGCCGGTGCACCGGTGGAAGAGGGCGTTCACTGGCAGTCTGCGGGGGATGGCCAGTTCACCATTGAGAATGTGGACCTGAACGAGCGCGGCACGCAGATCGTCCTGCACCTGAAGGATGACGCCAAGGAATTTGCCGACGGTTTCCGCCTGCGCAACCTGGTGAAGAAGTACTCAGACCACATCTCTTTCCCGGTGGTGATGAAGTCCGAATCTGAAGAAGAGGGTGAAAAGGGCGAGTATGAGACGGTCAACGACGCCACCGCCCTGTGGACGCTGTCTCGCAGTGAGATCAAGGACGAGGAGTACAAGGAGTTTTACAAGCACATTGCCCACGATTTCGAAGACCCGCTGACCTGGTCGCACAACAAGGTGGAAGGCAAGCTCGATTACACCAGCCTGCTGTATGTGCCTGGACGTGCGCCGTTTGACCTGTATAACCGGGAAGCGCCCCGCGGCCTGAAGCTGTACGTGCAGCGCGTGTTCATCATGGACGACGCAGAGCAGTTCCTGCCGTTGTACCTGCGCTTCACCAAGGGTGTGATCGATTCCAACGACCTGTCGCTGAACGTCTCCCGTGAGATCCTGCAGAACGACAGCACCGTTGAAAGCATCCGTACAGCGGTGACCAAGCGGGTTCTGGATATGCTGTCCAAGCTGTCCAAGAAAGAGCCGGAGCAGTACCAGAAGTTCTGGAATGAATTTGGCACTGTGCTGAAGGAAGGCCCGGCGGAAGACTTCAGTAACCGCGAGAAAATCGGCGGCCTGCTGCGCTTTGCGTCCACCCATACCGGTGAGCAGGCGCAGACCGTGTCTCTGGATGAGTACATCGGCCGTATGAAGGAAGGCCAGAGCAAGATTTACTACATCACCGCCGACAACTTCATGGCCGCCAAGAGCAGTCCGCACCTGGAAGTGTTCCGCAAGAAAGGCATCGAGGTGCTGATCCTCTCTGACCGCATCGATGAGTGGATGATGGGCTACCTGAACGAGTACGACGGCAAACAGTTCCAGGACGTTGCCCGTGGTGATCTCGACCTTGGCGAAGTGGAAACTGAGGAAGACAAGAAGCACAAGGAAGAGGCTGCCGAGGAACACAAGAACCTGCTGGAGCGCATCAAGACCGCACTGGATGACCGGGTGCAGGAAGTGCGGGTAACCAACCGCCTGACTGATTCACCGGCCTGCCTGGTGGTTGGCGACTTCGATATGGGCGCGCAGATGAAGAAAATCATGGAAGCGGCGGGCCAGAAAGTGCCCGACAGCAAGCCGATTTTCGAGATCAACGTTGAGCATCCGCTGGTTCAGCGCCTTGAGAACGAGCAGGGCGAGGACCGCTTCAAGGAGCTGTCTGCCGTATTGCTGGACCAGGCCACATTGGCCAGTGGTGAACAACTGCAGGACCCGGGCGCGTATGTAAGCCGCCTGAACCGCCTGCTGCTTGAGCTTGCCAACTAAGGCCGCCTGATGCAGCAGATTATCGTGGACGTCGATATCAGCCCTGATGAGTGGATCAAGCTCTATCAGGGTTCGGCGACGGACGTCCACACCAGGGCCCGGGACGGGCGTTCCGTCCGCTTCCCGGCCCGTATTCTCTCCCGCTTTTACCTTCGTGACGGCGTCCAGGGCAGTTTCCGTATCCTGTTTGATGACCAGGGCAAGTTCGTCAGCGTGGAACGCTTGTAATTCCGGCCTACCAACGCCCTTAAAAGTTCTCTACAATTCCCACCCGTTTATTCCTTGATCAATTCGTGGAGCCCCAATGCGAATAATCCTTGCCCCAATGGAAGGGCTGGTTGATGCACCCATTCGAGAGACACTGACAGCCGTTGGTGGCATCGACCGGTGCGTAACGGAATTTATTCGCGTGACTCAGGGCATGCTGCCGCCCCGTATTTTCTACAAGTACGCCCCGGAACTGCACAACGGCTGCGAAACCCAGGTTGGCGTGCCGGTGGCCGTTCAACTGTTGGGCTCGGACCCCGTCCAGATGGGCCGGCATGGCGCCAAGGCGGTGGAGCTGGGCGCCACACAGGTTGATATCAATTTCGGTTGCCCCGCCAAGACTGTGAACAAGCACAAGGGTGGCTGTGTGCTCATGCGCGAGCCCGAATTGATGCAGCAGATTACGGAAGCGGTTCGTGCCGCCGTACCTGCCCATGTGCCGGTGACCGCGAAAATGCGTCTGGGGTACGATGACCGTTCCATGGGCGTTGCCTGTGGCCAGGCGCTGGAAGCGGCCGGCGCGTCCGAAATCGTGGTTCACGCCCGCAGTAAGGTGGATGGATACAAGCCGCCGGCTTACTGGGAAGATGTGGCCCGAGTCAGGGAAGCGGTTAATGCCCATGTGATCGCCAATGGCGAGATCTGGACCGTGGCGGATTACTGGCGCTGCCGGGAGGTCTCCGGCTGTGACGATGTGATGATTGGTCGTGGGCTGATCGCCCGACCGGATCTGGCACGGCGGATTCGTGCCAGTCAACGTAAGGAGTCGGTGGCGGATATGACCTGGCCCGAGGTGGTCAGGCTGGTAGAGGGCTACGCCGTTGCGCTGCAGGAACGCCTTGAAGACAGGTTCGTGACCGGCCGTATCAAACAATGGCTGAACTATCTGCGTGGCGGCTACGCGGAGGCCCAGTGGCTGTGGCCTGAAGCCAGAAAGATCCGTGACGTGGCACCCATGCTGGCTTGCCTGCGACAGCCCGTCCCGGTGACTGAAGCTGCATAGATCTGTTCACGTTTACTGCTCCGGAATTCCATTCTCCAGCTACACTGCTATGAAGTGACGCATCCATCGTATTGGTTACGGTACCGCCAAAAACCGTGGAGAGGGAGAAATGAACAACGCCTGCAAGAGCCTGGTTGCTGCCTTTCTGGCAAGCACCGTATCGCTGTCGGCTGCCGCCGACTCCGTCAAGGTCACCCCGCTTGGGAGCCATGATGGCGAATTCTGCGCCATGGACCGGGCGCTCATCTTTGAAGACCCCAATGGCACCCGTATTCTCTATGACGCCGGTCGAACCGTTGCGGGTGCCGATGATCCCCGATTAGGCAACATTGATGTGGTGCTGGTCTCCCACGTTCATGGCGACCATGTGGGGGATCGCCATATCCGCGACGTCAATCAGGGTAGCTGTGGTGGGCCGGAGGTTCCGGTGGTGGTGCTTCCCGAGTCCAATTCCGTGAACATCACCGCCGCCAAGAAGGCAAAGATCGTAACGGGTAGCGAAATGCCGGCGTTTTTCGCCAGCAAGCTCAAAAGCGTTGAGGGTAATCCAGAGGATTCACTGCTGGTGAGGTTCGGGGCTGAACGGGTGGTGGGCGGTGTGGCCATCACGACCGTGCCCGCCGTGCACAGTAACGGCCTGTCGCCGAGCTTTCTCACCGGCCCGCTGGCGGAATACCTGAAAGCGGCGGGCGTCGGCGCCAGTGTCGGACCGCCCACCGGCTACGTGCTCACGTTCACCAATGGCCTGGTGGTGTACCTGTCCGGCGATACCGGTATCACCGCTGAGCAGAAACTGGTTGTCAAAGACCACTACGGCGCCAGCCTTGTGGTTCTCAACATCGGTGACACCTACACCACGGGCCCGGAAGAGGCGGCCTACGTGGTAAATGACCTGATCACGCCAAACGCGGTGATCGCGTCCCACGCCAATGAGGCCGCCACACAGGATGGCATGGTCCGGGACGGAACGCGCACCAAACAGTTCATCAGCCTGTCCTCAATGCCCGTTCACGTTCCTCTTAGTGGCAAAACCATGAGCTTTGATGGTACTGCCCACTGCACCGACGGTTGTTGAAAGGAAGGCTGGCCGTAGCGGTCAGCCTTCCATTTCTGATGAGTATTGCCCCAGGGTGGCCAGGCTGTTCAACTTGGCACGTTTAACCATTGCGGCCTGGGCAGCTTCGCGGTTGGAGGAAATACCTGCCCAGGCTTTCTGGGCCGGCTCCTGCAGTGCCCGCCCGTAGGAAAAGCTGAGTGTCCAGGGCAGGGGCGGGCCACTGTTCATGGCGTTCAGGTTCAGGGTCGCTTCCGCCGGGGTCTGGCCACCGGACAGGAAGTTGATACCAGGCACCGCTGCCGGCACCACACGCCGGAACACTCCCAAGGTGTGTTTTGCCACGTCCTCTGGGCTTGCCTTCTGGCCATTGGCGTTGCCAGGCGTCACCATGCTGGGTTTGAGGATCATGGTCTCAAGCTCAACACGATGGCGTCGCAGGGCCTGAAATACCTCGTTGATAACGGCCTCGTTCACCTCCGCGCTTCGCTCGATGCTATGGTTGCCATCGATCAGCACTTCGGGTTCCACAATGGGCACCACGCCGCAGGACTGGCAGATGGCGGCATAGCGTGCCAAGACCTCGGCATTTGCCTCGATGGCAGCGCGACTGGGGTTGGTATCGGTGATGTGGTAAACGTTCCGCCACTTGGCAAACCGCGCACCGAGTTGTTTGTAGTCTTCAAGCCGTTGGGCTAGCCCATCCAGGCCCTCGGTAATCTCATCACCGGGTGCATTAATCATCGGGCCCTTGCCCTTATCCACCTTAATGCCGGGCACAATGCCCTGTTTTGCCGCCACAGAGGGTAGGCTGGCGCCATCGTCCGCGTGCTGTCGCAGGGTTTCCTCGAACAGGATCACACCACTGACGTACTCTCCCAGCCCCGGCGCAGCGAGAATCAGGTTGCGGTAGTGTCGTCGGTTTTCTTCGGTGGATTCCACACCAACCGCCTTGAACCGTTTGGCGATGGTTGGGTTGCTCTCGTCCGCCGCCAGAATGCCCTTACCTTCGCAGACCAGTTCACGGATGGTGCTTTCAAGCTGTTCCTGAGTGTTCATCCAAAACTCCCGTCGCTATGCCAGTGAACGTTTAAAACTCTGGTTTCAAACCCCGAGTGTTCAGTATAGATCTTCAGCAAGCAGATCACAGTTATCAACCGGTAACTCGCGGGAGATATGGTGATAAACAAAAACTATTACATTGGTACGAAAAAACAACCTGAACTAATAGTGAAAAATGGGAGTACATTGACTAGATTGGTAGCTGATTGGTTCAGTTTGTCAGTGCAACAACGATCAATGAAACAGTGAAATAGATGGTAGCAACCCACGGAGAGAGTGATATGAGCGGAAACGAAGGTAAATGCCCGGTTATGCACGGGGCCCGCACAAAGCTGCAGGACGAGGGGCCGGGTGTCAACGATTGGTGGCCGAACCAGCTGAACCTGGGTATTTTGCACCAGCACAACCCCAAGTCGAACCCGTTGGGGGAAGACTTCAACTACGCCGAAGAATTCAAGAAACTTGACCTGCCTGCGGTCAAAAAAGACATCGAAGCCGTATTGAAAGATTCAAAGGACTGGTGGCCTGCAGATTACGGCCATTACGGTCCGTTCATGATCCGTATGGCATGGCACAGCGCCGGTACCTATCGAACCGGTGATGGCCGCGGTGGTGCCGGCACCGGCAACCAGCGTTTCGCGCCCATCAACAGCTGGCCTGACAATGGCAACCTGGACAAGGCTCGCCGCCTGCTATGGCCTGTCAAACAGAAGTATGGCAACAAGCTGTCCTGGGCCGACCTGTTTATCCTGACTGGCAACGTGTCCCTTGAGTCCATGGGCTTCAAGACCTTTGGTTTTGCCGGTGGTCGTGAGGACATTTTCCAGCCCGAGGAAGACATTTACTGGGGTGCGGAAAGGGAATGGCTTGCCACCAGCGACAAGCCGAACAGCCGTTATTCCGGTGATCGCGATCTGGAAAACCCCCTGGCTGCGGTACAGATGGGTTTGATCTACGTGAATCCGGAAGGCCCGGATGGGAACCCGGACCCGCTGGCATCGGCTCGTGACATTCGCGAGACCTTTGCTCGCATGGCGATGAATGACTATGAAACAGCAGCCCTGACCGCTGGCGGTCACACCTTTGGTAAGACCCACGGGGCCGGTGATCCCGACAAAGTTGGTCCAGAACCGGAAGCAGCGCCGATCGAAGAGATGGGCCTGGGCTGGAAGAGCAGCCATGGCAGCGGCAAGGGCCGTGATGCTATCACCAGTGGTCTCGAGGGCGCCTGGACGCCCAGCCCCACCCAGTGGGACATGAGCTATTTTGACGTGCTGTTTGGCTACGAGTGGGAACTGACCAAGAGCCCGGCCGGCGCCCAGCAGTGGCGGCCGAAAGGATTGACCGAGAAAGACATGGCGCCTGATGCGGAAGATCCGTCCAAGCGCGTGGGAATCATGATGTCCACCGCCGATATGGCGATGAAGCAGGACCCGGAATACCGCAAGATCTGCGAGCACTTCCATAAGAACCCGGAAGAGTTTGCGGACGCCTTTGCTCGCGCCTGGTTCAAGCTGACGCACCGCGATATGGGCCCGAAAGCCCGCTATCTCGGCCCGGAAGTGCCGGCAGAAGACCTGATCTGGCAGGACCCGGTGCCAGCGGTCGATCACGAACTGATCAATGCCCAGGACATTGCTGACCTTAAGAGCAAGATCCTGGGAACGGGCCTGTCGGTCTCCGAGCTGGTTTACACCGCATGGTCTGCCGCGTCGACGTTCCGTGGCTCCGATCTGCGCGGTGGGGCCAACGGCGCCCGCATCCGCCTGGCTCCCCAGAAAGACTGGGAAGTAAACGAGCCACAGCAACTGGCGAAGGTGCTGCAGGCGCTTGAAGGCATCCAGAAGTCCTTTAACGATGCCCAGTCGGGCAACAAGAAGGTTTCCCTGGCTGACCTGATCGTGCTCGGCGGTAATGCCGCGGTTGAGAAGGCCGCCAAGGATGCAGGCCACAGCATCGACGTGCCGTTCTCACCAGGACGCACCGATGCAACCGATGACCAGACGGACGTTGAAGCCTTTGACTGGCTCAAGCCCGAAGCGGACGGCTTCCGCAACTATCGCCGCGCGGCGTTCACCGTTTCCGACGAGGAAATGTTGATCGACAAGGCGCAGTTGCTGAACCTGAGCGCACCGCAGATGACGGTACTGGTAGGTGGCTTGCGGGTACTTGGTGCCAATTACAAGCAATCGAACCACGGTGTATTGACCAACTCGCCGGGCAAACTCACGAACGATTTCTTCGTGAACCTGACCGACCTTAACACCGAGTGGAAGCCAACATCGGCTGACGCGGACGTGTTTGAAGGGCGCGATCGCAAAACCGGCGACGTGAAGTGGACCGGTACGCGTGTGGACCTGATCTTCGGTTCCAACTCGCAGCTTCGCGCGGTGTCTGAGGTGTATGCCCAGGCAGACGCGAAGGAGAAGTTCGTCAAGGACTTCGTCACCGCCTGGAACAAGGTGATGAACGCGGATCGCTTCGATCTGTCGTGATTGAATGCCCGCACCAAAGTGCGGGCATTTCGATAGTAAAACGGCGTTTCAATGAAAGTTGAAACGCCGTTTTTTTATGCAAGTTCTGCTATTCAGAGCCCCTGGGCACCCCTGCGAAGCCAGTCATGCACAAACGCCAGCTTGTGACGCGCGAAATCCGACAGAACAAAGGGGTACAGGTCAGACAGACCCATTGATCGGTTTACATGGTTCACGCCCATGGCGATGGACGCGGCGATATGGATCAAACGCTGGGCGTCTGGTTCTGAATAGGGATCCCAGTTCGGACCTGGCACTTCCGGAGAGGTTAAACCGGAGGCCACAAAGCTGTCGGTCAGGTCCGTCAGGTGTAACAGATGCGCCGTGGTTTCCGCCCAGTCTTCATGGGGATGGGCCGAGGCATAGCTGGTGAGGTAGAACTTTTTCCAGTCCTGCGGCGGGCCGTTCTCATAGTGGTGCTGAAGTGCACCCGGGTAGCTGATGCGCTCGTCACCAAACATTGCGCGGAAGGCATCCAGGAAGTCCTCACGCAGGCTCAGACGCCACCAGAGCATGTGGGCAATCTCATGGCGCATGTGGCCAATCATCGTTCTGTAGGGCTCTTCCAGCGCCTCCCTGCGGGTGGTGCGCAGCACCGGGTCTGCCTCTGCGACACTGATGGTGACGACGCCCTGGGCGTGGCCCATTGGCACCGGAGTAGGGCCCTCGGCGAGCATATGGAACACCGGCCTTGCGCCGGGGTCTTCCGGGCGAAACCAGTGCCAGCGACCCAGATTATCGATCACCCAGCGTTTGGAGGCCTCGGTTTGGGCCCAGTTGGGGATGGCGTTGGCAATCGATGGGTCTGGTGCCAGCGCCGTCATTGCACAGGCGCGACAGAAAGCGCCTTGCTCCGGTGCGATCCAGTTGCAGCCAATCACGTCCCGGTTGGCGCAGAAGGGTGGCATCGGTAGAAATGCTCGTGCCTGGGGGTCGTAGGCCACAGGCGTACCGTCAGCCGTAGCAAGATTATCAAACCAGAGAGAGCCGGAACCGACGGGGTTGGCGAAAACGCGCATAAAGAAAGTCTTCCAGCGGAATGGACTTCGAGTATAGGAATTGACTGCGCCGGATGTCCAACGCTGCGTTGCCGGGCTTGTAAGATATTTCACATGTGTAGTATATTTGATTCACATGTGAAGTAACTGGATGACTAATGGACAAGCGGTTTTTCTATCTCCTGAATAAGGCACGCCATCGAGTTTACAAACACGCTGACCAGCGCAGCGAAGAAGCGCTGGGTATTTCGGTCACCCAGGTGGGGGCTCTGTTGCTGGTTGCGGGTGACGAGGGGTGTCTGCTGAAGGACCTGGCCCACAGCCTGCACCTGAACAGTTCCGCGCTGACGGGGCTGGCCGGGCGGATGGAGAACAAGAGCCTGTTGGAGAGACGCACCTGTGACAGGGATGGCCGTGCATCCCGCCTGTATCTCACCGATGTCGGGCGCGAGAAAATCGAGAGCGCCAAACCGCTAATCACGGAATTGAACAATCGTATGACCGAGGGTTTCAGTGACGAAGAAGTGACCGTCATCCTTAAGTTCCTCAATCATCTCGCCAACGATTTCTGACACCAGGGCAAGGTATTCGGCAAGTATCAGGAGAACTATCATGAGTGCCAGGGAGTCTTCATTACCCCCAACCAATAGAAAGGATGTGCCCGTCACAACACCGGGTGGTCATCGAATCCAGCTTCGGGTATTCCCTGCGGCTCAGTCCAGTTCGGTCGTCATCGTAGCTGGCGCTATGGGTGTGGGGCAGCATTGCTACGAGAAATTCGCGCGCTATCTGAGCAGCCAGGGCTTTACCGCGATAACCTTCGATTATTTCGGTATGGGCGCCTCCCTGAACAGCCATCTTCGGGATTGCCCGGTCAAGGTGACGGAGTGGGGGAGTGAAGACTGCCGGGCGGTTATCGACTTCGCCCGGCAGCATTACCCAGGGCAGCGTCTTCAATGGATTGGGCACAGCGTCGGCGGCCAGTTGCTGGGTATGACGCCGAACGTAAACGATCTGGATCACGCGGTTACCGTCGCCTGTGGCAGCGGCTATTGGCGTGAGAATTCACCACCCACCAAACGCATTGCCTGGTTTTTGTGGTATTTCATGGCACCTGTCAGTGTGCGGATGTTTGGCTATTTTCCCGGAAAGCGCCTGAACATCGTGGGTGACTTACCGCCCAATGTGATACGCCAGTGGCGGCAATGGTGCCTCGACCCCGAATACGCGGTGGGGAAAGAAGGCCGGGCACTGCGCGAGCAGTTCGCTGCGGTAAAGGTACCCATTTCCGCCGTCGCCTTCTCTGATGACGAAATGATGTCCCGGCGTAATGTTGATTCACTGCACAGTTTCTACACTCACGCGGCTGTCACCATGCACCGAGTTCATCCGAAGGACGTTGGCGAAAGTCGCATTGGCCATCTTGGGTGGTTCCGCGAGCAATATGAAACGTCGATCTGGCAAAACACGTTGCTGCCACTGCTTCGTTGATCGGGCAGAATGTTCACTCTGGCGGGCGCTTCAGTGCGACGATTTTCGCGCCCGCCAGAATCGAGCGATGGCCGGTTTAACGCTTACGCCATGAACCAGGATCGACAGGGCGACCACCACCAGGGTCAGGTGAATCAACTCCAGGGCAATGTTTTCCGGCAGCCCATGTTGGATGGCGTACATCAGATAGTAGAGAGAACCAATGCCCCGCACACCGAACCAACCCGCGAGATTTCGCAACCGGATCGGCGCCTTGCTGCCGAGCAGGCCAAGGTGAACACTGATGGGGCGGGCGACGAAGAACAGAAAGGCGGCGAAACCAACCGCGCGCCAGCTCCATGAATCCCAGAACAGGGAACCGCCAATCAGCAGGACCAGAACGATTTCTGCCAGCCTCTCCAGATGTTCGTTGAATATCAGAGAGCTCTGATGTACATGGGCGATGGCCAGCGGCGCCTCGCCCGGATAGGTTTCTCCGGACGTTGCATCTGAATAGGACTGCTTAAGACCGGCCAGCTTCAGTTCGGTATGCCGCAATGCCACTGCCGCGCTGAATACCGCCAGAAATCCCCAGGCATTGACCAGCAGACTGATGCCATAGGCAAACGCAATCAGGCCCAGCCCAAGGAAACTTTCCAGAAACTCGGAGTGGGTGAACGTGGTGCGCAGTTTCTGAACCAGCCAGCCGACCAGGCAGCCGGCCACAATGCCGATGACGATTCCCGCGCCGCTGGCCCAGACAACATCAACCGCGAACCATCGCCACCCGACGTCTCCCAGATCATGCAAACCTAACAGTCCGAGCCCCAGCATCACGAAAGGAAAGGCGCTGCCGTCGTTCATTCCGGCTTCACTGGTTAGCGCAAACCGCAGCCGGTCAGGATCATCGGCATGCCGAACCTGTACTTCGGTGGCAAGCACCGGATCGGTGGGCGCCACTACGGCACCAAGCAGTACGGCAGCACCCAGGGGCAGGGCCAGCCAGAAGTATCCAAACAGCGCCACAATACCCACGGTCAGCGACATCGACACAACCGCCAGTCTCAGGGGGTTGCGCCAGCGCCTGAAGGTCACCGGTGCAGGCATTTTCACGCCCGCGCAATACAGCGAAATCAACACGGCTATTTCGGTCAGTAGTTCCAGCAGTGCGGATTCTTCAAGTGGGTTGAAGTGGAACAGTCCAAAGCCCATCGGGCCGACAACAAAACCGACCAGCAGGTACACAATGGCTGACGTGGCAGGCCCGTTTTTGATGTAGGACGCCGTAAAGCCCACTAACAGAAGAAGGGCGCCCAGTAATAGAAACCAGGTAGCAGTGGTCATAGGTAACTCAGTAAGAGAGTGGTGAAGTAAAGGCCTCGCGGTAATCGAGATTCCTAACGATGCGCTCTTATCCGGAATTCTGCCAGCGGAAAGCCCCGAGTTTCCTATACGGTTCAGTAATTACCGATGCGGCCGCGGGTATCGGTGAATCGGGGGCTTGACCTAAACTAAGGTTTAGGTCTTATCGTCCATAACCACATTCACAATACAGCGAGGAGACCAATATCATGAGCCAGGACATTGAGGTGGGCGTTATCTATGGCAGCATCCGTGAGGCCCGGCGTAACAATCCTTATGGGGAGGTAACGGCATGAATACAGCGATTAAGGAAGACTCTATTTCCCTGAACGGAGCACGTGTTCTGGTGTTGGGGCGTTCCGAGGCGGTCCTGGAAGCGGTGCTGGGTGAACTCACGGCCCTGGGTATCGATGCCCAGGGCACGGCTGAGCCTGAGAAGGCAACGGAGCGTTACGACGCCCGGAATTATGATCTCATCGCTCTTGGGCGGGGTCTTCTTGGTGAAGCCGGCCAGTCCCTCAAAGCACAGTTCCGGGAGCGCAACGCCGATGTGCGCTTCCTGGATACCTACGCCCCCTTTGCGGTCTATGAGATTGCCACGGCTCTGGAGTGCTCGTACCCACCGAATGTGGACCTGGAGCCTTACCTGGCACGCATCGGTAGTGAGGGGCCCGTGGCACCGACCCTGGAGACTCTCAAAGAACTCCATGAGCGCCATCCGGACGCCATCCCGTTCGAGGCCATTGATGTACTGCTGGAGCGCGGCGTGAATATCGCCCCGGATGCCGTAGAAGACAAGCTGGTCCATGGCAGGCGCGGTGGTTACTGCTTTGAGCACAATGGCCTGTTCAAGAGAGTGCTTGAGGCCATCGGTTTCCACGTGGAAGGCCTTTCTGCCCGCGTACGCTGGAATGCAGCACCCGGCACGGCCCCGCAGCCGTACTCTCACATGGCGCTAAGGGTTGTTGTGGACAACGTGCCGTGGCTGGTGGACGTGGGTTTTGGAGGCTGCGTACTCACGACGCCGCTCCGCATGGACACGATAGAACCCCAGGCCACTTCCCACGAGACATTCCGGCTGATCTCGTTCGGGCCGGGAATGCTGCTACAGATGTGGATAGACGAGCAATGGAAGCCCGTCTACGAGTTGTCTGGAGAACCCCGTCTGGAAGGTGACTACGAGGTTGCCAACTGGTACACCGCTGAGCACCCGGATTCACACTTCCGGAAAAACCTGATGGTGGCTCGCACCACCACGGAAGCCCGCTACACACTGCTGAACGGCCGCTATACGGTCCGTTATTCCGATGGCCGTACTCACCGGGAGGTCCTGGAGGCAGATGGTATAGAACGGGTGCTGGCGGATACATTCCAACTGCCGGTGCAACCGGACTGGCGCCCAATGATTGAGCGTGCTGCCTTGCTGACCGAGCGCTAGCATGGCCCCTGCTGAAATCAGTCCCCCGTGAGGGCCTGATTCACGGCCTGCGCTGCATGGATCGCCGTTGTGTCATACAGCGGGACGGGGGTATCGGTCTGCTTGATCAGCAGGCCGATTTCCGTGCATCCCAGGATGACCGCTTGCGCACCTTGCTCGGCCAGTGAGTTGATGACGGCCAGATACGCCTCCCGGGAAGGCGCCTGGATCTCGCCCTGGCAGAGTTCTTCGTAGATGACCCGATGAACCTCCGCCCGCTGGGGGGCATCGGGTGTGACCACCTCAATGCCAGCCGCTTCCAGGCGCTCGCGGTAGAAGGCCTGCTCCATGGTAAACCGTGTACCCAAGAGCCCCACGCGCTGGATGTGGTCCTGTGTCAGCACCTTCGCTGTGGCATCGGCAATGTGAAGCAGGGGGATGTTGATAGCCTCTTCAATCTCCGGCGCTACTTTGTGCATGGTGTTGGTGCCGATCATCAGAAAATCCGCTCCGGCGTTCTCCAGGGAAAGCGCTGCGCCGGAAAGAATTCTGGCGGTTGCCGGCCAGTCTCCCTGGTGTTGAAGCGCTTCAATTTCCGCGAAGTCCACGCTGTAGAGCACCAGCTTTGCGGAATGCAATCCGCCCAGACGTGATTTCACGCCCTCATTGATCAGCCGGTAATAGGTTTGAGTGGATTCCCAACTCATGCCGCCAAGAAGGCCAATGGTTTTCATAAAACGCTCCCTGTTCTAACAATGGTAGACACGATGAGGCTAACAAATACGTCCGTAGCTGTATTGGATAGTTGAACATCTCAGGTATTCGGGGCAATGTGGAACTTCCTGAACATACGCATAGGAGCGGTGCCGTGAGTAATGTATTGGAGTCTGCCGAACAACGTTGCGACGCTATCGAGGCACCCTGCAGTGCAATTCAAACCATACTGAGCCCTCGCATCACGGATCTGGGTGGTTTCTCCGTGCGCCGCCTGCTACCGACTGCAAAACAGAAAATGGTTGGCCCCTGGATCTTTTTTGATGAAATGGGGCCGGCGGATTTTCCGGCGGGGCAGGGCATCAATGTGCGCCCGCATCCGCACATTGGCATAGCAACCGTGACCTACCTGTTCGAGGGCGAGATTCTCCATCGGGATTCCATCGGCAGCCTCCAGCCCATCCGCCCCGGCGACATTAACCTGATGGTGGCCGGCAGTGGCATCACCCATTCTGAACGTGAACGCCCCAGCATCACAGTAGAGGATCACCGGCTGCATGGCCTGCAGCTCTGGCTGGCGCTGCCGGAAGACCACGAGGAGACAGAGCCAGCTTTCCATCATTATCCAAGTGACGACATCCCGGCGATCACCATCCAGGATGTCCCGGTACGGGTTATGATCGGTAGCGCCTATGGTGTGGTTTCGCCGGTGCGACAATTCAGCGACACCCTATATCTGGAAGCCTCCCTCAAGGCCGGGCAGACACTCGAGCTGCCCGACGCCCCCGAACGTGCTGTTTACGTGGCCCAGGGCGGCCTGACGGCCCACGGCTCCGAATTGCCAGCGCACAGTATGACTGTGTTTGCTCGTGAACCGGGTGTATCCGTCACCGCTACGGAAGACACCCGCATCGCGGTGATCGGCGGTGAACCGGTAGGCCGCCGGTTTATCGAATGGAACTTTGTATCGTCCCGGAAAGAACGAATCGAGCAGGCCAAGGACGATTGGCGGGCAGGGCGGTTCGATAAGGTGGTTGGGGATGAGGCGGAGTTCATTCCTTACGAATAAAGCGCTTTCCTGTTCGGGTTATGGTTGAATGGAATTTGATCAGATAGGCAGTCGCGTGTCTGTGAAACAGGATTGCGGTCGGAGCAACTGTCATGAGCGAGGATGTGCTTTCCGGATTGCTTCGTCGTATTCGCCTGCGCGGAGCACTGTTCTTTCACGTTGAATGTGCAGGTACCTGGGTGATCGAGGCGCCCGCCTCGGTCTTGATTTCTGGCGCCGTCCTGCCGGCCTCTGAGCACCTGATGGAATACCATGTTGTGCTGCATGGCACCTGTTGGGCAGGCATAACGGGGGAGACATCGTTTGAAATGAACGCCGGGGATGTCATTCTCTTTCCCCATGGTGATGCCCATGTGATGTCCTGTGCTCCCGGACTCCGGGCGGAGCCCGACCTTCCATTCCTGATTGCAAATCTCAAACGGCGTGCCGGCTTACCGTTTATGGTGCACCAGCAGGACAACAAACGCGTGCGTCCGGCCACTCCTCATGACGAAACCGACATGTCCCAGCCAGTTGCCACGCTGTTGTGCGGCTTTCTGGGATGCGATCTCGGCCCCTTCAATCCTTTGCTCACGTCATTACCACGGATTATCCATGCTCGGGCCAGCGAGTTGTCTGAAAACAGCTGGACCGGCCAGTTGGCCAGGCTTGCGCAAGCCGAATCTGGCGCGAGACGGCCTGGTGGTGAAGCCGTTCTGGAACGGATGAGTGAAATGATGTTTGTGGATCTTATCCGGCTTTACCTGAGCACGATGCCGAAAACGCAGACCGGATGGCTCGCGGCCTTGAAGGATCGGCACCTGAGCCGGGTTCTCAGCCTGATGCACAGCCAGCCGGCGGAAGCCTGGACCCTGGAAAAGCTCTCGAGTCATGCCGGCCTTTCGCGTTCGGCGCTGCAGGAGCGTTTCGTTGAACTGATTGGGCGGCCACCCATGCAGTATCTTCGATGCTGGCGGATGCAGGTGGCGTCCAACCTATTGGTTGAAAGTAACGCCAAGCTGGCCACCATCGCCCATAAAGTGGGTTACGAGTCGGAAGAAGCGTTCAGTCGCTCGTTCAAGCGTGCCGTTGGACAAGCCCCGGCGACCTGGCGCCGGGAGAGGTCGTTCCATGAACTCCGGTAGATCAGTCATGCTTGCCGGGCGGATGATCATTTTGCCCGAACCGGAATGCCTCCACTATGGTCATGTGAGCTGCGTGCCCGGTTTTCCTCAGGGAAGAGAGCAGGTTCGTCGCCACGACAACCTCATACCTCCACGAAATCCGGGAGAACGATCATGGAAGCAACTCAAGTTTTTGATGAAAACAAACTCAATGCCTTTGTCGGGCAGGTTCTTGGAGACCTTGGTGGCGCCTACAGCGCCGCCCTGGTCAAGATGGGTGATCGGCTAGGCCTGTATCGGGAGCTACAAAGTGGCGGGCCGGCAACCTCGTCTGAACTCGCCGAGAGAACCGGCTATTCCGAGCGCTATCTACGGGAATGGCTGGCCCATCAGGCGGCCTCGACTTACCTGGACTACAACCAGGCAACCAGGCGTTTCCGATTGCCTCCGGAGCAGGCGATGGTATTCGCAGATGAGAACAGCCCGGTTTATATGATTGGGGGCTTCGAAAATGCCTTTACTACGTTCGAGAACGAACCAAAGGTGCGCGCTGCGTTCCGCACAGGTGAAGGCGTTGCCTGGGGTGACCAGGCTCAATGTATGTTCTGCGCCGTCGCCAAGTTCTTTCGCCCAGGCTACGTGCACAACCTGGTTCAGAGCTGGTTGCCCGCCCTGGACGGTGTGGTAGAGAAGCTGCAGCGCGGAGCTCGGGTTGCCGATCTTGGCTGCGGCCATGGACACTCCACCCTGTTGATGGCAGCGGCGTTTCCAAACTCGACGTTTGTGGGGTTTGACTTTCACGGGGGCTCCATTGACGCTGCCAATGCACATCGTGAAGAACACGGCCTTGACCCCGGCCGAGTGCGCTTTGAGCAGGCGACGGCGAGTGATTTCGAGGAAGGCGATTTCGATCTGGTAACCTGTTTTGATGCCCTGCACGACATGGGAGACCCAGCGGGTACGGCCGCCCACGTGTTCGAAAAACTCAAGCCGGATGGCACCTGGATGGTGGTTGAACCAATGGCCGCCGACGAACTCAGTGATAACTTTAACCCGGTAGGGCGGCTTTTCTACGCAGCATCCACCAGTATCTGTGTGCCCACAGCCCTGGCACAGAAGACTGGTCTCGCGCTCGGCGCTCAGGCGGGAGAGCGAAAGCTGACAGAAGTAATCAAAGAAGGCGGTTTCCGCAAGGTCCGCAGAGCGGCGGAAACTCCGTTCAACATTGTTCTGGAAGCGCGCGCCTGAACTCGGTGCATGAGGTTCCAGGGGAAATATCGCCTGGAACCTCTTCGCGAACCGCAATTTTGTTCAATACCCGCTTCAGTGTTCGGGGCAAACTCCGCTCATAACCTGAACGGAGAATACCATCCATGAGCCTTTCCCTGATTCTGCCGATGTCCGCGTTTGCGTTGGCGGCGTCCATTTCCCCGGGGCCGGTCAACCTTGTTTGTCTGAGCAGTGGCACCCGCTATCCGGTTTCCCGGGGGCTGATCTTCGTAACCGGGGCAACCCTGGGCTTCATCGCACTGTTCGTTGCCGTGGGGCTGGGGCTCTATTCGCTGCTGACCGTGGTGCCGATGCTGGAGACGTTGTTGCGATGGGGCGGTGTCGCATTCCTGCTTTATCTGAGTATAAAGCTGGCCATGGACAGCGGTCAGTTACCGGAAACGGGTGTTGATAAGGCGCCGGGCTTCGGTACCGGGGCAATCATGCAGTGGCTGAACCCCAAAGCCTGGCTGGCCTCGGCGTCTGGCATCGGCGCCTATACCAGCGCCAACGACCTGAACCAGATCCTGCTGTTTGCGTCGCTCTACCTGCCGATTTGTTGGTTGTCCCTGGCGTGCTGGGTGTATGCGGGGGCTTTCCTGCGGCGATACGTGCAGCGGCCTGCGGTGCTGGTGACCATCAACCGGACCCTGGCTTTATTGCTTGCGATCAGTTGCCTGTATCTGGTGACTGGTTGAGGGCTGTCGATACTGATTCGGCGTTGCCGCCATCAGCCGTTTGAACGTGCGCTGGAAGTGAGGCTGGTCGGCGAAGCCTGCGTTCAGTGCCGCCTCGGCGATAGGGGTGCCGTTGGCGAGCTCAAGGCGCCCTAGCTGGATGCGGCGGTTGAGAAGATAGGCGTGGGGCGTAAGCCCGAAATATTGCCGGAACGCCCGGATCAGGTGGCCAGCGCTGTAACCGGAAATTTCACAGAGCGTATCCAGCGATACGTCTTCTGCCATGTGGTTGTCCAGATAGCGCGCCAGCTCAGTAAGGGTATCCGGCGCCTTTGGTTGCTGAACCACCGGTTGCCGGGCCAACTCATGCATCAGGTCTGACAGGAACTCCACCACTTCGGTCTGCTTGTCGAGAAGGTCACGCTGAGCATCCAGAAGACACTCTGCCATGCGGCAGTAGCGTTCATACCAGATGGGCTCCGAGAAGGTTGCAGTGGCAATGTCCTGCCAGTGTGGGGTTGGCAGCAGCCCGGCCCGAAACCGCAGATCCGTCAGCCATCCGGTATCCACATACAGCATCAGGTAGGCCCAGGGCTGGTTATCGATGGGATTGCATGAATGAACCCACTCCGGGTTCATCAGTACCAGATCACCAGCGCGGACATGGAAAAGATTCTCCCGATACTGATAAGTGCTTTCGCCGCCGGTAATAGCGCCAATGGACCATTGCGTATGGCTGTGAGGGGCATAACAGACTTGGCGTCCGTCGCTGACCTTGCGTAATTCCACATGGGGCAGTCGGGCATCGCGCCAGAAAATGGGTTTACTCACGGTGGTGTTGGTCATGCCCGCCATCATATCCTCAGTGCGTTACGTGCCCCTGGGCGCAAACATAATGATGGCCATGCCCGCTAAAGCCACAGCCGTGCCCACCAGATCCCAGACCGTTGGCCGAACGCCATCCACGGCCCATAACCAAAGTATCGCCATAAAGATATAAACACCACCATAGGCTGCGTACACCCGGCCAGCGGCCGTCGGGTGCAGCGATAACAACCAGGCGAACGCGGCCAGGCTCAGGGCGCCGGGGATCAGCAGCCAGATGGTCTTGCCTTCCCGCAGCCACAGATAGGGCAGGTAGCAGCCGACGATCTCGGCCAGGGCGGTCACTAAAAAGAGGCCGACGGTTTTCAATTCTGGCATCACGCTGCTGTTTCCCGTTCAGTATCCAGTCGGCGGCTTTCTCCGCGTTCATTTAGCCATGCTTCCGCTTATACAGCCTGAGTATACCTCGAACCGTTACATCCAGCTGGCTGCCGGATGTGTAATCACCCCGTACCACGTAGTTGGCCCGCTCTTCGGAGATAAGCTTTTCGATCTTATTCTGGGTATTGCCGTCGCCCCATTTGTCACCGTCGAACACCGCTAGACTGCACCCGCCCTGCGCCTTCACCATTTTCATTGCCGGGATATCGGTGTCACCGTCGCCGAAATAGATCATGTGGTCGAAGGGCACGGGGCGTTCACCGGGTTCGATGTATTCGTTAATGGTGACGTTGTCCCAGCTGTTTTCGATGCCTTTGTTAATGCGGAAAAGGTACTGGGTTTTTGTGGTGTAATCGATGGCTACAGCGGGCCACTTGGCATGCCCTGTGGCTTCATCATAGTGATAACGGCACCCGAAAATTTTCTTGAAATGCTTTGCCACCGTCGTGCCGCGAATCATCTCCTCCAGCCCGCTGGAGACAATGTAATGGCTCAGGGCAATACCCTGGTCGCTGGCGAAGCGGTTGATGGCGTCAAACCAGTCCACGACCCCGGGGAACAGGGGGATGGACTTTCCGTAGGCCTGTAGTCTCTCCGGTTTCAGCTCATCCTGCTTGCCCTCATCGCGGGCGCGCTTGGCCAGTTCGCCGAGGTAGGTGAGTATCTCATCGCCGTCCCGCTCACGGTTCTTGCGATTCACTTCCGGCCAGAAGTCGGAATGCTCGTTCAAACCCAAGGCCGGCATCAGGCCGTGTTCGGCGCAGTTGCCTTTGGCAAGGGTGCCGTCGAAGTCATAGATCAGAGCGCATTGCATTGTCTTTGTGCCTTCTTTCCATGGATGACATCAGCGTAGCCGGTTATTACAAACGACGCCCGGCCAGGCGATTTTTCTGGGCGCGGACGGCCTCTGTCAGAAAATCCATCAGCGCATGAATCCTCACCACGCCTCGCAGGTCCGGATGCATCAGAAACCACAGGCCGTATTCCAGCTCTGGAATGGGGTCGGTGAGTTGAACGATGTCCGGGTCCTCGTCCGCGAGATAGCAGGGCATCACGGCCAGCCCCATGCGGGAGCGAATGGCGCTGAGGATGCTCACCAGGGTATCTACACGGTAAACACAGGCCTGCTTCAGCGCGTGGTTATCCATCCACTGGTCCACGGAGGAATCCTGAAGCCTCGGCCCGGCGCCAATCCAGGGCTCACTGGCAAGGGCCTCTATGGAGGTTCCCGGCGTCAGGCCGAGGTCTTTGTGAGCATAGACAGCCTGGCCGAGGGTGGTCAGTGGCCGGCCAATCAGGTTTTCCGGTGGACGGTTGGAGGGACGTATTGCCACGTCCGCCTCCCGACGTGTGAGATTGAACAACTGATTGGACACCGCAACATCCAACACAATGCCTGGGTATTTGTGCCGGAACTGCGTGAACAACGGTGCCAGCACGCCCATCAGCAGAGAGTCCGTTGTGGTGGTCCAGATCTCGCCACTGGGCTCCAGGTCACGGCCGGCTACCTTGCGTTCGGCGGCCAGGGCGGCTTCGTCCATGACCTTTGCCGTGTCTGCGAGTTCTTCCCCTGCCAGTGTTGGCCGATAACCTGTGCGGCCCCTCTCAAAGAGAATCACCCCAAGGCGCTGCTCAACATCGCCCAGCCGCCGGAACACCGTAGCGTGGCTCACGCCCAACGCCCGCGACGCGCCTGAGAGCGAGCCAGAAGTAGCAATGGCGAGCACCAGTTCAAAGTCATTCCACGCCAGATTGCTCCGTGTTCTCGCGGAGGAGGTGGGCGATTTTTTGGGTTGTTTATCTGTTCGTTTTTGCAAAGTCTGTTCTCGGTTCTAGGGAATAGTTTGCAGTTTAGAACAAGTTTAGCATGTACCTGAACTCATACGACAACCAGTGCGATCCGCCACAAGGTGCGGCGCCAGGGAGGATAGAGACATGTTGATCTCAGCAGAAAAGACCTACCTTAGCGGTGGCAATTCGCTGGCTTTCCGCGAGCCGGCAGACGGTAATGTAAAAGAGTTGCACCGGAGCAGCATACCGCTCAGATATCGCGATGGGATGGGAGGCGTCAATCTTGAGCAAGTGAAGCGGGATCAGCGCAGGGCGCGTCGAGACCTCATGCGGGCGATGATCCGGGGCCTGAACCGGCTGCTGCGTCTGCACTAGAAGAACGCTCCGGCTGCGGCACGCCAACCGGTGCTGATCGTTCAGTGTTGCTATAGTCATATAACAGGCACTGATGTCGGAGCGCGAAATGACCCAGAATATGGAACTAATCGAGCGGATTGAGCGTATGCGCGATCTCAATCCGCTGGATGCCGCTGAAGAGCTGATGCAGTCACCCGTGGACGATATTCAGTTCATCCTTTCGCGATTGCCTGCGGAACAGGCACAGATCATCGCTTCACATCTGGGGGATCTGTCCGCACCGGAAGAAGCGGCGACCCGCGCAGTGCTATCCGGCATGGAAGAAACCGTCGGCGAACTGATGACGCCGGTAACAGCAACGTTACCGGATAGCTACACGGTGGCGGAGGCGCTGACCTTCATGGTGAAAAGCGCCGATGTTTCGGAGATTAGCTACATTTTCGTGACGGATAATGACTGCCTGGTGGGTGTGGTCGGCATGCGGGACCTGATTCTGGCCAAGCCCTCCGAGGCCCTGTCTGCCATCATGGTGCGAGAGCCGTTTGCGTTCCAGGAAGGCACGCTGGTGAAGGATGCAGTCAGTGAAGTGCTCTACCGACACTACCGCATGTACCCGGTGGTGGACGAGCAGCAGCACGTGGTGGGCGAGGTGCGGGGTTGGAAGCTCTACGAACGCATCGCATCGGAACTCAGTGCCCAGGCCGGTTCCCAATACGGTGTGGCAAAGGAAGAACAGATCAACACACCGGTGCTGGCGGCGTTTCGCATGCGCCACCCCTGGCTGCAGGTGAATCTGATTACCGCGTTCGCTGCTGCCTTCGTAGTCGGCATGTTCGAGAGCACCATCGCCCAGATTGTTGCCTTAGCGGCCTTCCTGCCGGTTCTTGCCGGGCAAAGCGGCAACACCGGCTGTCAGGCGCTGGCCATTACCCTGAGGGGCATCACCCTGGGGCAGATCAATGACTATCCAATCCGGCGATTGCTGCGCAAGGAAGTTCTACTGGGCGCACTCAATGGCGCTGCCGTTGGCGTCATTGCCGGTATTGCGATGTTTGCTTATGCCTTGTCCACCGATTCCGCTAACCCGGCCATGCTCGGCCTCGTTATCTTCATCGCCATGGTCGGCGCCTGCATGGGCAGCGGTATCTTCGGGGTGGCGGTGCCGTTGGTGCTCAAACGGTTCGGCGCCGACCCAGCCACTGCGAGCAGCATCTTTTTGACAACGTTCACCGACATTATCGGTATGGGCCTGATGCTGTTCCTTGCAACCTCGTTGGTGCTGTAACCACGTTGTCTGAGGACAGGCTCACTTTTCATCACTATGCGGGTACTTTGAAGAGTTCCTTTCAAGCGGGAAAAGCACGCCAGCTTCACGTTTACGGATGCCGTATTTCTTGAACTAGCGCAGCTGACTGTCCTTGCTGCCACGGCGATTGATACTACCATGAGACGTTTCGTGTTTTTCAAGGCTAGACTGACACGCAACGCAAAGTTGAACCCCGGGAATCGCTTTGCGGCGCGCTTCCGGAATCGCACTGTCACACTCCTCGCAATGGGTGGCACTCTCGCCGCTCACCAGTTGGCTGCGTGCGCGCTGCACCTCGTCGTCTACGCTCGCGTCGATCTGATCCTGAACGGCGCCATCCCGGGACCAACCACCTGCCATAGCGCTCTCCCATCTTTGCAAAAGTCGTGTAAAACTGCGTCTGACCCGTTTCGTACGGTGCGCTAGTCTGGAAAACTGCTCGTACTCTCAATGACTTTGAATCACTGTCAATCATTTTTCAGCTTCTGTGCGGCTGCCCGCTATCGTCATAATCGCCGTGCAAGCTACATTCTGTTATTTAAAAAGAAAGGTGCCTTTGTGTCCACCAGCGTCCAGATAAGCGACATTAACCTTACCTACCCAACTGAGTCAGGCACCGTCGCGGTGCTCAACAACGCTTCACTCACGATACCGCCCGGCGACACACTGGCGATTACCGGCCCCTCCGGAAGCGGGAAAACCTCGCTGCTTCTGTTGCTATCCGGGCTCCAGCGCCCGACCAGTGGAGAGATCCTCGTAGGCAACCAGCGCCTGAGCGAGATGGATGCCAACGCATTGGCCGACTGGCGAAGCGAACACCTGGGCATCATCTTTCAGTCCTTTCATTTGTTGCCGGGCCTGACCGCACTTGGGAACGTTAGTCTGCCGCTGGAAATCGCCGGGCAGTCGGATGCCCGCGAGCAGGCCCTTTCGATGCTGGAGGCGGTCGGCCTTACCCACCGGCTGCAGCATTATCCAGGACAGCTTTCCGGGGGTGAGCAACAGCGTGTCGCGATCGCAAGGGCACTGGTGCACCAGCCAAGCCTGCTGCTGGGCGATGAGCCCACCGGCAACCTGGACCATGCCACTGGAGAAAAAGTACTCTCGCTGCTGTTCGACCTCCACAAGGAAAGCAAATCCACCCTGGTGCTGGTGACCCACGACGAACGTGTCGCGGAGCGCTGCCAGCACCGGGTCCGGATGGATGGTGGGCGCCTTTATGAAGCGTAACGCTCAGACAAAGCCGCTGTGGATGCTCAAATTCGCGATCACCGATCTGCGATCGCGCATCTCTGCGCTCAAGGTCTTTCTCGCCTGCCTTATCCTCGGCGTTACCCTGGTGGCCGCTACGGCCAGCCTCTACCGGGTGATCGAACAGAGCCTGCTGGCGGATACCCGCATGCTGTTGGGTGGTGATGTGGAGCTGGATGCCAGTGAGCCGTTGCCGGATGACGTGATCGATTGGGTGGAACGCACCGGGACCCTTTCGCTGGTTCGGGAGTTCGACACTATTGTTAGCGGCGAAAGCGGTGACGGCTTCTTTCGCGCTGAGATCCTGATTCCGGATGAGGCCTATCCGCTCTACGGTGAGCTGCAGCTAACGCCGGATCAGTCGCGTGCCGAGCTAACCGCACGCAAGGATGGCCGATGGGGCGCCGTAATTGACCCCTTGCTGGCCGAGCGCCTGGGCCAGACCATCGGGGACCAGATCGAAATCGGCGCGGCCACCTTTCGCATCAGCGGCCTGATCCAGAAACAGCCGGACCGTCGCCTGAATGCCAACTGGCGTGGCCTGCCCATCATGATCTCCGAACAGGCGGTCGAGGCGACCGAACTGATCCGGCCAGGCAGCCGGGTGGACTACGAATACCGTGTGAAGACCGACCAGAACCTGGACACGTGGCTGGCGGACTTCGAACAGGCGTTCCCGGAACCAAACTGGGACACCACCACCTTCGCCGAGCGCAGCGAACGCATCGCCGAACGGCTGGACCAGATTGCCACAGCGCTCATCCTGATTGCCTTCACCACGCTGTTTATTGGCGGCCTCGGTGTCGCCAACAGCATACACGCCTACCTGGATGAAAAACTGGGTACCATCGCCACCCTGCAGACGCTGGGCCTGCGCCGAAAACCCTTGGTGGCCATTTACCTGTTGCAGATCGGACTGCTGGGCAGCCTGGCTGGCCTGATCGGTGGCGGAATCGGATTGGGGTTTTCCGCGGTGGCGATATCCCTCGCGGGCGACGCCTACGCGCTGTCCGGGCCCGAAGGGGCAGGGGGCTGGTTATCCCTGTGGTTTGTTCCCTTGCTGCTGAGTTGGCTGTTTGCGGTGCTCACCGCCTACGTGTTCGCGCTGCCGGCCCTGGCCAGGGCCCTGGCTGCGTCACCGGCCGGGCTGTTCCGGGGGCAGGTACAGGCCGCCCGTAACGAACCCCGCACATGGCGGATCGCGAGCTACGTGCTGCTGGCGATCTATATCAGCGCCACCTTGTTCTGGTTGCCGTCGCCGCAACTGGGATTCCTGTTCCTGCTGGCGGTGGTCGTACTCTGGGCCTTGCTGGAGGGCATCATCAAAGGGCTGAGGCGAGGTGCCAAAGCGCTTGAAAACAGTGGCTTTGCAGACCGCAAGTTCGCCCGGCGGCTGGCGCTCGCCAACCTCCACCGGCCGGATTCCCCCTTGAGGGCAACGTTGTTGTCGCTCGGCACCGCATTGACCTTGGTAGTGGCCTGTACCCTGATGGTCACCACACTTCTGAGAGCACTGGAAACCACGATCCCGGCGGAATCCCCCGCGCTGATCCTCTACGAAGTGTTCCCGGACCAGATGGAGCCGCTCAGGTCCGGCCTTGAGTCGCTGGACCCGTCCAGCAGAACGGAACTTCTGCCACTGGTTCGCGCCCGAATGGCCGCCATCAATGAAGAGCCCATCGCAGACGCGCTAGCTGACGACCCCCGAGCCCGGCGCGAAGCCATGGGAGACGAATACAAGCTCACCTATCTGGCGGGAAATCCGGAAGGACTAGAGCTGGTAAAAGGCAACTGGTGGAGCAACCCGGCCCCGGAAGGGGAGCCCGCCTACATGGCGATGGAAGACCGTGAAGCCAACGCACTCGGGCTAACGGTGGGCGACCGGATTGAGTTCACGGCCCAGGACCAGCCGATTATCGTCGAAATCCGGGCCATCTACCGCCAGAAAGGCCTACAGACCCGATTCTGGTTTGAAGGCGTTCTGCAGCAAGGCGCCCTGGATGGACTGATCAGCCTGTACGTCGGCGCGGTCTACCAGAGCGACACCGCCGCCAAGGAATCGCAGCAATGGCTGGCCGGCAACATCCCCAACGTCATTACACTGCGCACGGCGGACTGGCTTGAAACGGCGGGAGACCTGCTCAACAAGGCAGCCGCAGGCCTTGCGGCGGTTGCGTCCGTCAGCCTGCTGGCAAGCCTGTTGGTGTTGTCCAGCGTGGTCAGCGTCAGCCGCAGGCGCCAACTCTACGAGGCCAACCTGCTGCATTGTCTCGGTGCCAGGCACCAGGCCATCCGGAACTCCATGCTGCTGGAAACCGGCTTGCTGACCTTTCTCGCAACGGTGTTTGCCACGGCGCTGGGTTCGCTGATCGCGCTGCCGGTGGCAGACCTGGCGCTCAAACTGCCAGCGGGAGATCTGTGGTGGATCGGCGCACTGGTGGCCGGCGTCGTCAGCGCGCTGGCGTTGCTGGGTGGCTTGCTGCCCACGTTGAGGGCGATGCGGCTGAATCCGGCGGTTCTGTTGCGGGATGGGTAATTGACTGGTTACATCGCCCTCGCGAACAACCCAAAGGGCAGGGCCTTCAACACGTAACTGAGCGGTGTCCAGGGCCACCAGGGCACATAGGCGCGGCGTACCTCGGAATCGATCGCTTTCACCAGAGCTTTTACGCCGGTTTCCAGATCCACCCGGAAGGGGGCGTTCTTGGTATCGCGGTTGATGTCGGTGAGGATGTAGCCCGGCATGATGTTGCTGACGTTGATGGGCTTGCCCTTGGTGTCCAGTTGCAGGCCTTCAGCCAGTGACGCTACGGCGGCCTTGGTGGCTGCGTAGACGTTGATAGGGCCACGGAAGCCGCGAACACCGCTGACTGACGACATCAGTACCAGATGCCCACTGTTCTGTTCCCGGAAAATCTCCATCGCCGCCTCGCTCTGGGCAATGGCGGCGATGAAGTTGGTTTCCGCCGTCTGCCGGTTGGCGGCAAAGTGCCCGCGCCCAATCGGCTGGGAGCTGCCAATACCTGCATTCACCACCACGCGGTCAAGGCCGCCCAGCTCTTCCCGAAAGCCCCGGAATACCTCGAACACCTGCTCGTAGTCGCACACGTCCAGGCCGCGGACCAGCACCCGAATATCGGGGTAGGCCTGCTGTAATTCCCGCTGTAATGCCTCCATCTTATCCGCCCGCCGCGCACAGAGCGCAAGATTACAGCCCTTGGCGGCCCATTCGCGGGCCATGCCTTCACCGAGGCCGGTGCTGGCACCGGTAATCAGAATGTTCTTTCTCATTGGTTATGCCTTGGCTGGTTCGATTTGTTTGAGATCAGCCTAGCATGATTGGGTGAGTTTGGAATTGGGTGACGCGCCTTAATCTACGGTCCTCGTTAGCCCCGACTCATGCAGCGCATTGCCAATCGCCTGATAGGCTCTTTCCGCTTCCGACAGGGCTGCATAATCGCGTGCGCAAACCGCGACGATAACCGCTTCATCGGGTGCCTGGGGGTTGAGCAGGCCGATATCGCAGGAGCGGGCCACCTGGGTGCCGGTTTTGTGGGCGAAATGGGTGCCCGCTGGCAAGCCCCCTGCAATCCGGTGATCACCCGTGGTGATTTCGGATAGATACCCCAGCAATTGGTCCGTGTGGGCGTCATTCAACAGTTCGCCCCTGACCAGTTGCTCCAGCAATGCCCCGAAGGCTTCGAGACTGCCTGAGTTGATTCCCCGCTGGTAATAGCGCTCAAAGGCTTCACGCACGCCTTTGGCATCCGCCTCTCTTGCAGTAATGTTGAGTTTTTTCAGCAACATATCGTACCGCGCCTGGTAGGTGCGGGCGGTTTTCAGATCGATGAAATCACGATTGGTCAGCACCGAAACACTGGGGTGAACTTCCCTGTATGCGTCGTAGCGCACCTGGAGGATCGTGGTAATCGGCCCCAGCCCTTCGGGAACCAGCCGTGCCACATCCTCTCCGAATGATTTCTCGCCAAGAAAACGTATCAACATGTCGGTTGCTGTGCTGTCACTGTCGACAATAGAGCGTCTGTTGAGCTCTTCCAGGCTGTAACGGGCACCGGGGTCCACCCAGAGCAGATCTCCAGTGCCATCCACATAATCTGCAGCCCGGAGAGTGAGTTTCTGCTCCAGATCCAGGCCTTCGTTCTCGGCACGTTGCATCAATACGATGGCTAGCGGAATTTTGACGGTAGAGGCCAGATACCAGTCCTGGTCGATGTTATGAGAAACCTTCTGGCCCGTACCCAGATGACGGATGTAGACCCCGAGATCGCCAGAGAAGGTTCGGTCAATGCGTTCGATTTCTTTCTGCAGAGTCGGGGACCAGTCATCGGCCTGGGCCACAGAACCCAGGCTGAGAACGAAGAGGGCCAACAGTGCCGCACCGGCCTGCGAGAAGATAGGTTGCAGATTCATGGGGCTCCCTGTTTGCGCCGGGTTACAAATGCTAAGGGTTCCAATGCTGCGTGCACAGTCCGACGGCTGTCAACGAACCGCCAGTTACGATCCGGTAGCCTTCAAGCGATCTTCATCTATTACCGCTAAACCTGATATGCGAAGGTTGCGTTTATACGGAAAGAACCCAACTGCGGCGCAGGGAGTATCCGAAATGGCGAGCAAAGGCGAACGTATTGACGGTCTGGATGCCCTTCGGGGCTTTGCCATCTTCGGTATCCTGCTGATTAATATTCAGGTGTTCTCGGGCTGGGGGTTCGTCTCCGCTGACACAAGGCAAGCGTTAACCTGGTCGGAATGGGACGAACCCATCGCCACCTGGCTGGACATCCTGGTGCGGGCCAAGTTCTACAGCCTGTTCTCCCTGCTGTTTGGTTACAGCTTCATGATGCTGGCCCAGCGGGTACAGCAAAGCCCCGTCCGCTATCACTTGCGGCGAATGCTGGGGCTGCTGGTTATTGGCACCGCCCATTCTCTGTTCCTATCCCCGTGGGACATCCTCATGCTGTACGGGGTAATGGGGCTTTTCCTGGGGGCCTTCCTGAACGTTCGCGCTCCAACGCTGGCTGCCTGCGGCGTTGCCCTGCTGGTAGTCACGGGTGTAGCACTCTGGTTCGAGCCCCAGTTGGGGTTGGCGGATCTCGGAAGCGGCCTTTCACTGCGCCTGCTGCAGGACAATGTGCCAGCCCTGAGTGGGGGGAGTTACCTGGAGGTGGTCGAAGCCAATGCCTACCTCAGCGTCAGCGTGTTTCTGGATCGGATTGAACACCTGCGCCCCCTACGGGTGATGGCGATGTTTCTATTTGGCGCCGCTGCTGCCCGCCTGCACCTGGCGGAGCGCAATTCGGGCCATGTCCGGCTATTGATTGTGGTGGCACTGGTTGGCCTGGTGGTCGGCACCGCCCTGGCCATGGCCGAGGTCAAACTGGGTGAAGAGAGCCTGGCCCACAGGGTTGTAAGTTTGCTGGGCGGTGTAGGCGCTCCACCGTTGCTTGCCATGGGCTATGGTGCCGTTCTGCTGCTCTGGTGGCGGGGCAGGGGGCGCTTGACCGGGGCGGTCCGCTCAGCCCTTGCGCCAACCGGTCGTATGGCACTCACCAACTACATTCTGCAGTCCGCCGTCTGCATCTGCGTCTTCTATGGCATGTGGGGCGACCGCTTCGCCTCCCTTTCTCTCGCTGCACTGATGCTGTATTCAGCGGTATTTTTCATGGCCCAGATGATCTTCAGCGCTGTCTGGCTGCGGCTGTTCACCCAAGGGCCCCTGGAATGGCTCTGGCGCTGGCAGATGAAGCGCAAGCGGCCGAGGTTGCTCCGAGCAGAGGCATAGAAATAGAAATAGAAATCAAGCCTCGTCCTTCAACGCCAGGCTGACCAGCTTGTGAACCACGGGCGACACCAGCATGATGGTGGGAAAGGCGACGACAAACGCAAAAAGCCAGGCATTCAGCCAGATTGAAACGATATTGCTGGTCCACCCCACGTTAAAAACGCTGATCACCAGCGACATGATGCAGGACATCAACAGTGACATGAAAAACGAAAATACGATTCTGTGATATTTGCGGTCAATCATTCTTTATCTCTTCAATACATTGGTAGAGCCCGGCAAGGGTTCCCCAGGGCAGTTCAGGCTCTTTATCGTCTTTTCCTTCAGCCAGATCGTCTCACCCTGATACGGATGTTTTCTCCAGTCTTCTGTCACCTCAATACAAAAGCCGGGCAAATCAGGCAGGCGTTTGATAAAGGTTTTTGGATAACCTTCGGGCTTTTCACCAATGATGGCAGAATCCGAGTTCTTCAGATCGACGGCTGATTGCTGCGATGCACAACCAATAAGGCCTATGCCCAAAAGTATGGTGAAAATGCACTTCATAGCGTGGACCCATTCAGGCCTTTCACATAAACATGAGTCGTCTTTGTATGCTCGAAACCGATAGACGGGTAAAACCCATGGGACTCCGAACGACTCACATTGGATCGTACCACAACCCGTGACAGCCCTTTGGCGCGGGACCAGTCTTCAACAGCCTGAACGAGCAAGCGCCCAACACCCGCCCGTCGAACATTGGCGCTCACAACCAGCCCAGTGATCTCAGACGTAAACAGCTCACGGATAGAAATACGCCTCTCGGCGACCGCCCACCCAACCACTGCGGCATCTGAAATAGCTACCCATATCTGATGGCTCGGGGATTCCAGTAATGCCATGAGCCATTCCCGAGCCTGGGATTCGTTGACGGAGTAACCCCATTCCAGGATCAGGCCGCGTATCTCTGATAGGTGCTCAGTTCTTCCTTCTGTGATCGAGACTTCTACATTCATTCAGTATGCCTACGGAGTGATGAATCTAATCCATATCGGGATTCGCGCATTCCAAGGTCGCTTCGACCTGCAGGTCGGGCCAAGGATCGGAAATGTCGGTGGCTCCGCAGCGCGGAGGTACAAGAGAAGCAGGGTCACTGGGAGACAGGCTCGCAGACCATTCTCCTTGCGGGTGGCCATTAAAGGCGTCAGTGCGTTGCCCCGGTTCCAGCGTGACCGGGCCGACTGCCGGGTTGTTCGTACGTAGCTGGATGGTGTGGCCCGTTGTGTTACGCACATTGACAACCCGCACGTTGTCGCTGGCATATCGACGCTCTCTCCAGCCAAATTCCTCATCAAGATCGAGCGGTAGCCATCCCGGATTTGCACCGGTGCACACAAACGGAAACTCATAGACCGGGGTGGATGGCGGGGTGAGTTGCACCATTTCTGTGGTTCCCGCCATGGTGTAGTTTTCGCCTTCAAAACTGACCTGGCCGTTGAAAATAGTGGTGGCGGTGGGCATAACGGTCCGCGAGCCGGCTAATTCCTCGTTCTCGTTGTTCACCGGTGGGGTAAGCGTGAGCGTATCTGCGGTAACGGCCAGTTCGAACGGCGGGTAGCATCCATTATGGTTCGGGCAGGACTGCGCAATGCCGGTCGGAAACGAGGAAGGACAGCAAAACCCATCAATGCAACTGCCATCCGTAGGGCATTCAGCCGTGCTGCCGCAGCTAGCGTCGGACGTGTAATCCTCGCCCAGAACAACACAATGAGATCTATCTCGCGGGATATTGCCGACATCCCAACTGACGGTTACTTCATCGCCCGGGCAGAACAGCTTGGGCTCAACTTTTAGATGGGCGGGATCTCCGGGTAGGCCGCCGGTTTTCACAGCACAGGCGCTTAGGAGAAGCAGGGCAGGCAGACAAATCTTGAGTAGTTGGGCAGACATTGTTTTCTTCCTTAATCATTACCAATCGTGATTATTCCCAGTACGAATGGTGCTGCACTTCTTGCTCCTATATTGGGGCGCAGCTAACCCTTCACCACTTTGAGTGTAGACGTGATTTTCTATCCTGAGGCCAGCGTGGCTGTTCGCCAGTCCGGAGTCACCTCAAAACCGGCTTTGGTTATCCCTGGGTTTCATCTGGTATCAGTGCTAACAGGTCGGTAACGCCAACATCCACGCCCATCTGCGACAGCAACGTTGAAACTTGCCCGCGGTGGTGGGTTTGATGGTTGAAGAAATGAAGAACCAGGATTGAATACCGCTTACTGGCAGGAATACCTTTCATGTTGTGGTAGGTGAGAACAAAATCCAGGTCCTCTTCTGAAAGCAGGGATGTCCATTCGATTATCTGGCGATCCAGCCAGATCCGGTGTTCCTTCAAGCCGTCCAGATCGTCAAAGACAATCTGATCCAGGCTCTTAGGGTTTTCAAGATCAACGACAGCCTGAAATGAGTCCAGGCAGGATGGGTGGGTCACGAAACGTTTGAACCATAGGGTGTCAGCCACAACGATGTGATTGAGCGTTCCCAGAATGGAGCCGAAGAAGGCCCCACGGTCCTTGGTTAGCTCCGAGGCGGAGAGGCGACCGGCCGCTTCGTAGACCTTTGCGTTCATCCACTGATTGTAAGCGGCCAATAATTGGAAATGTTCTTTCAGACCCATCGGGGCTTCTCCCAGGTGGAGGGTGTCACTTCAAGTACACTGCTCTCATTTTACGCACGCACACCGAGCCTCACAGCGAAAGAAAGCGCTCGAGGCGTACCCGCTCGTCCTGCAACGCTGGATTGAACGCGGTGTCGTCTGGGGCATGTCCGCGCACGTACCCTGGCTCTAGCTCCAGTTGTCCATTACGTACGGCGGCATTAGCCCAGCCTATGACATGACCGCGCCACAGCATAGGTAGTGCATAGTAACCACGCACCCGTTTTGGTGCCGGAGTGTAGGCCTCAAAACGGTAGGCCCAGCCCCAGAAACGCTCAAAGCGATCGCGGTCCCAAACTAAAGGATCGAAGGGCGCCAGTAGGCGCAGGCGGTCATCCAGCACATTGTTACCCGCAAAGCGGCGACTGCCAGGATTCTCGCCGATGGGCCAAAACCAGCGACAGCCATCCACGGTCGCCTGGGGCAGGCGAGCCTTTGCACGCGCGAGTGCTTCACGACGACGCTCGCGCCACTGCGGGACCGCTGAAGAGCTCACGCTCGTTACCAGGCGGCTGAGCGTAGCCGCAGGCAGCGGGGCATACTTTGCGACTGCTACGTCGACCAATGCGTCCAGTGTGGTATCCGGGTTCACCGCGTCGTGCTCATCAGCGAGCGGCGGCGCATAAAGGCGTACCCCGGCTTCGCGCTTTGCCACACGCAGCAGCCCACGATAATGCATGCCGTCCAGGAGCTGCGTACTGGCACGGCTATTACCGCCGAACCAATTCTTAGTGGTGCCATGCTCGAAGGCTGAGTCCACCTCGCGCGGGTGAACGACACCACGGCTTTGCACAAATTCCTGCACCGCCTGCGCCTGTTCCCAGCGTGAGCGTGGCCACTCGGTGCGCGCCGTGCGCGGGTGCATAAGGCGCTGCGTGGTGCGGGGCAGAACCCCGTAGTTGATAAAGAAGTCTTCCTCGATCGCCAGGCGAGGGTAGCGAGCCTCCAGGTCACCCGCGTGGTAGTCGATAACACGATGGCGGAGCGTCAAATCCTGCGCCCGGGCCGGCGCTCGTATTGGGTCGAGCTGGACAAAACCCAGTTTATTGATCGCACGTGACAAAGTGGTCGGCTTGAAGAGACTGCGCGAGATGGCGTAGCGGCGCAAATGATCCATGGTGAGGGGAGCGGTCATAGTAATCAGTTGCCTTACTTGTCCGGCTGAATCGAGATATGTCGGTCCGGCGGCGGCAGTTTGGGTAGCATGGCTTCCGCATCAACCGTGCGGGTAGCGAAAAAAGCTTCCGCCGCTTCAATCAGAGCCGCCTCGGTTTTGAGGATACCAAGATAGACCGGCCATTCGGCGTCGACCAGTTTCGTGCTGTAACCATCCGGATCAACCTCCACCAGCTTGGCCAGAAACCGGAACTCCATTTCGTTCATGACGACGTAATCGCACCGCTTGTTCAGAAACATGCCCAGCATCTGTTGGGCATTGTAAGCGTCATGACGGGCGAGGTCGGTGCCAATCCGCCGCTCAAGTTGATCGCTGTAGACAAACCATTTGCGCAGACAGATGCGGCCATCAAGATCATCGAAGGAGCCCGGTTGTAGGCCAGGTTGTGCGAACACACGATCACGCCAGGTTAACACCGGTCCTACGGCGTGCATCCGGTCTGGCAGTGGCATCCATCGCGGGTTGGCAAAAACCGCGTTGGCTTGTCCTTCTTCCAGGGCCCAGGCCTGGCGTTTGCGCGGCATCGGGCGGAAATCGGCTGCGATCCCGGCCTCCAGGGTGAACTCATTGATCGCCTCGACCAGAATGCCCTTGTTAAGGGTGTCACCGTAATAGAACGGCAGAAAGCCCTCGTCCGACCCCATTATCTCGAGCGTTTGGGACGAAACCGGGAGGGACCAGAATACTACGATGATCAGCAAGCCTATCCTCATGAAAACTCCTCCTATGCTCTAATCATAGGCTAGGAGTGCCCACTGCGCCGAGGTAAGTCCATGGCCCATTACGTAGGCTGTCATTTCTTGTTTGCCTTGGTTCTTGCTGCTGGTTTCCTGGCCCGGAGCGCCGCATCGAACGCCAGGGTCGCCCATTCTTTCGCTTGTTCTGGATCATCGAAAGTGCTCTCCGGTGCCATGTAGTAAGACATCTTAATCTTAGCGCCATTTTTCTCGTATTCGAACGGCTCCAAATCCAGCTCTGTAAACCGACCCATCGATTCCCCATCGACCTTCAAATACAGAACATCATCCGCAACAAGGCCAAACATTAGGCCATCGTGGTACACACCATAGCCACCGAACATACGCCGAACGGAAACCGGGCCGAACTGGCAAAATATATCATTGAGGTTTTCGACGAATTCGCTCATTCGTTCGCTTCTATATCGCCGGACGTTTGGCAAACAATGCCCAAATACCTGCTGTTGAAAGTAACGCACCACCTGCAAAATTAAACCTACGCTGTGCTTTGGGCGAGACAAGCAGCCGACGTGCCGAGGATGCGAAAACTGTATAAAGCGTGGCATTGATGGTGGCCAAGGCAACAAAAGTGAGTGCAAGCAACCACATTTGGAACACCCCGTTTCCACCCGGCGTGATGAATTGCGGTAAAAAAGCCATGAAGAAAACAATGCCCTTTGGGTTGAGCGCCGTTACTAAATACGTGTTGGTGAACAACTTCAAATGGGAGGAGTCAGGCGCCGGCTCCGCCATTTCAGTGGGAGAGAAGCCTGCCCGAAACAACCTGATACCAAGGTAAAGCAGGTATAAACCACCTGCTATTTTTACAACTGTGAACCAAAACGCAGATACCGCAAGCAACGCCCCCAACCCCACAAGTGACGCAAACAATGCCGTAGAGTCACCGAGCGCGACCGCAGCCACCAGAGGAATATTGGCACGGCGACCATGAGCAACGGAGTAACTGATGACGGCCAGAATTGTAGGGCCGGGAATAACCAGTAGAACCGCTGACGCGACGACAAAGGTAAACCAGGATTCAATTGCCACGAAACGTCCTCCATGTCCGGGATGCGAGTAACCACGATGTCCGTGTGGGGGTTTTGCCGATTGCTGAGGCTGTCATTTGCGGGCCTATCAGGTTTTCCCGACCATTTCAAGGTTTCTTCGGGGCAGATATGATCAAGATAGCGGGCGAGGCGTGACATGTAAAAACGTATCTCAACGTGCTCTTGCATGTGGCAAATCGAAAAACATTACCCTCAAGGCTCGAGAAACCCGCTAGATTCCTCTAATGTTCACATCAAATGTGGAAAAATAATGCGTGACGGACGACTGGGAAATTAGCCAAGGAGAGTGGCATGAATGGCAAAAGGGCGGTATTTCTGGGCCCGGGTGATCGGCAATGAATGCGTCAATTCTACGCAAAGCGTTGTATCCGGCAGCGCTGTTGCTAATTGCGGCTGTGCAGGCCTGGATCTTCTATGTTTTCAGCCGATTCATTGTTGCTGGGGAAGGTGTTGGAGTCTATGCAGTGTTTTTGTATCTGACTGCGCTGGTTGTCAGTGCATTGTTATGGGCTGCGTCATATTACTACCAGCGGGGCAGGGCAACGGCCGTGGTGTTTTGGGGCATTGCCTTGGCAATGATGCCGATAATATTGATTCAGCCAGTGTGGTGGTCTGCGCCGGTGATTGGCAATTAGATATACGGTCAAGCCAACGGGTGAGGGGAAAGCATATAAAAATGTACTGCCCCCTACGTGCACCGCAAAGTCGTGCCGACCTGGCTACCAGGGTGAGGGCATGCCCCCCTCATCAATCAACTCCTGGGTTTGCAATCGGTAGCCGCTTGGGTCGCCATCGGCGACTTCGGCCTGGACGTTTTCGATCAGAGGCGTGCTGAAATCGTGGCTTCGGTCATAGTCGCAGGTGGAGCAGAATGCTTCCCACCAGGCCAGCGCCTCACCCTTTCCAGAGAACCCAACGATCAGCGTATGACTGTAGTCGTCAAGCGGGTAGTCCTGATACCACTGGCGTAACTTCTCGTCGAGGTCATCGGGGAGTGAGAAGGTGACTTCATGGAACATCTGGGTGCGGTAGGAGAACCAACGGGCATGTACGATGCTGGGTGCGCTTTTCGGGCTTATCATCGCCACGCCTCCCTGTGGCGGGCGTTGGTCAAAGCCATGCTCAATGCCCCCTGCAGGTACACTCCAGGATTGATCAAAAGTGATGTCTTCAACCCAGACCGGCCAACCTTCAGGCCCACCCGCAACGGATACGGCAAAATCGTACTCGCGAGGTTCCGAAGAGCAGGCTGTTACCAAAAACAGCAGCAGGATTGAAAAGGCGGCCCTGGCAGTGGTGTTATTGCGCACGCGCAACTCCTTCCTTGACGGGAGTTATGGCTTGAGCTGGCCTGTTGTAAAACACCGTCCGCTTACCGGAAGGTTCCGGGCCCAGCCCAAGCTCGTAGATACTATGTGAGGTATGGATGTATCCTCCCAGATAATCCCTTGCCACCGCCAGCGATCCCTCGTTTGCTTGCCAAGTGGCCAGAGCATCCTGCAAGTCCTGGGGGATTTGGTAGTCCTTGTCATTCGTGTTCATTTGCCTGAACGGCACGTCGCTCTGTTTTGCGAGATCGTACATTCTGTGCAGGTGATGGATCGCCAGTTCCTTGCGAGTGCGTCGGCGCTCCTGTACATGGATATCGCCGTTCGGTTGGGGAACCGCCACCACGGTCCGGCCTGGCCGCGCGTACTGCGCTTCAAGTTGCGGAAGGGCTGTGCGTTGGGTGTGGCCTCCGTCGGCGAGGCCGGAGTGGATGCCCAGAACAATCTTCTCAATGTTCTCGAAGCCTTGGTCCGGATTCTCGTAACCGCCCCCCACATCGGAGTGAGCTCCGGGTACGGCGATTTCCGTAAAGTGTGATGGGCCATTGCCGTTGGCATCCATAATACTGCTCAAAGGGAGGTTCTTGCGGATCTCATGGTAGGCGGTAAGTTGCACCACTCTATTGGCACTGCCTGAAGATAGGTTAAGGTTGAAGTCCAGATTGACGTCGTTTCCCGGCATGTAGAAACTACCCACGGTGTCAAACAGGCCAACGAAATTTACCCGCACCTTCAAACCAGATGGGAAAGCGGGCACCGGCTTGAACCCCAGCATCGGAGCAGACAGCGAGGCGCCATTGAATTGGGGAAGCTGGAAAGTTTCCGGCTGCTCGCCGATTAGATTGACAAAATGCCGGGCCAGGGCCGCGCCACGGCTGAAGCCAAAGACATCGAAGATCACTTCGTCGTAGTCCCCGACATTGATTTCATCTCGCATCCTTGTAATCGCAAATTCTATCCTGTCATGTCCGCCCTCAGGACCTATGCCCAAGCCCAGCCCCATCAGGTCCTCCGGAGCCTCAAAGCCATCAGGAGTGTGATTGCCGTCAATGGTGCCAGGGCCACGAACATAGATCCGCCGCACATTGGCCCTCTCCCGATATAAGTCATGCAGCTTTGTCACATTTGTCATATCGCGATTAGTCAGGATCTGGTCATTGCCCCTGTGGTTGCCGGTGCCATCGAAGAACACGCCCAGGCGCAGGGTCTTGCTGGACTCGTCAATAGCCTTGATGGCTTGAGAGGAGTTTGCGACTGAAGCTCCACCTCCGCCGCTGTAGCTGGATGTGCCACTGCGCAGTTGCGTTCCCGAAGGGGCCGGTGAGCCGGTGTTGCGGTTTCGAGTTGAACTGGATTCTGCGCTTACAGGGCTAGGGTGAGGATTCGTCCGTGAAAGACCAGAGAAAGATACCGGTGTATGGGTATCGCCAACCACCGCGCTACTACTGCCAATGGTAACCCCACCACAGGAAATCGCACCACCGGTAGTGGCCACTGGTAAGCCATTAATGAAAACCGTGCTTGAACCGGAAGCAATGGTGCGTGGGTGGGGTGGATGTTTGGGCTTGGAATGGGGGGTGAGTTGGTCACTTACCCGGGCAACTGGCTTGCCGTCGATTAGTACATTGGGGGAACCGCTGATTACCGGGGTGGGTGGGAAACCTTGGTGATCCGTACCGAGGTCTCCGACCAGGACGACTTTTTTGCCGCTCATTGATCGCTCCTTGCTCATCCATGAAGATCTTGGGATATCTTTCAGAATTCCCGAGGCATCCTTGCCGGGCCTGCGCGCCCTTGCGTGACTATCATTCAGAGCTAACCACGCTCCTTGCAGCCAAGTCGGAGTCTAGCAAGGTGCAATAGGGTGTCAAGGAGTACTAGATTCCAGGTTCCGCCATAACGCCACCGCCTTAGGCACTGGGCGTAGATCGGGCTTTTGCTAATGCGCTAGTCTATTGGTGGACCCTTCGATATCGTTCAATTACCGGCATGCAAGAGCTGGCCCGAAGCGCTTGTTCAGTGTGTGGCATTCTGGGCGGCATAACGCGGACGTCGAGACAGTGCAGAATCTAGAAGCCGTTTATCAGCTCCTGTATAGATTCACCCTTATGTCGTCATTGAAGACGCTCCTCTCACTCCATGACGAAATAATATGTCTTGAATCAAGCCATCTGACCAAGTCCTGATTCTCACGAGTATTTTTCAGTTTCGGCGTATTACGCCCAGTTCTTATCTCAGAAAATGGTTTCGGTAGATTGGTCAATACATGACGCACTTCATCGTCCGTCATGAGAAACTGAAATTTGTTAAAGAGTGAAATTTGCATCGCAATCGACGTGGAATGCGTTATCAGAGATTGCGCAACACTCCCATTTAAGTTGGCTATGTTGGCGTCGGTTTTTCCAAGAATCGAGCCTATAAGAGCTGAACGTTCGGGAAGATCGACTAGCGCTTCGAGGTCCATCATTTCGATTATCTGGAGCTTGGCTGCATTATCGATTTCAGATTGAAGCAGCTCCTCTCGAAGGTCATCATCGATTACAAGGTTTTCTGGATCGGCCAGATAATCATCCATGTTGATCGCTACGAATCGTACCTGCAAAGGCCTGGTGTCGGCGAGCCAGTCAAGGTTTTCCTGAGTAAATGAGACTTTTCGTTCATCTATAAGGATTCGAATTTTTTCCGGCTCGAGTGCTTCCGGTAGGGTCTGGATTGGCCTCGGCAGGGCGCGAGCGTATTCTTGATAGGCGGCATCAGATAGAGAGCCTGCGTTAAATATGAATAAACGCAGTTGCCGTGAATCCGTGTCGCTTGGTATTGGGTGTTCCAGGATGGCAGCACGAACCATCTCTTGATCAAGATAACCAATTAAGCTATTCGCCTCGAATCCTTCACTTTCCATGAAGGCCAAACAATTTTCCCAAGTTGGCTGGATCACGCTTTGGTCGAACAGCATCGCCTGTAATCTTTCAGGCACGTCCTCCAAAGATGGCAACTGAGCTGTCTGTCGTTCAAGAAACTCTCGAAGATCATCATGATCAATATCATCGTGGCGTATCACGTCTAGAATTGCGGAGGCAACCTCCTTTGAGTTTTCTTGAAGCTCCAAGAGAATCTCATGGAGGTATCGATGTAAATCGCGCTCTACTCGATTAATCAAGGGTGCACTATTCGTCGAACGTATAGTCGTGAAGTTCTTTTCATGTAGGGACTCTAGATCGTTCTCTCCCAAAATCTCTTGGTAGACATACTCCAGATTCGAGATCGTGAGTTCGAAAAGCTCCTCCTCGAACATGACACGTACAATTTCAGAGTGTTCTTTGATTGCTGCAAGATCTTTGATCTCAAAGTCGAGACATGCAAGGCGTTCCGGTTCGAGTTCGGGTGAATTCACCAGAATCTCTGGAAGGTTCGCGGAAACAAATTCCGGTAACTCCTCAAAATCCCTTGCGAGCTGTCTGAGCGAGGTTTCCGGTAGGTTCGAGACCAGTTGGGTGACGTGGGAGATATTATTAGGGCTCGCAATGACAGTTGGAACTAGACCTTTCCAAGCTTTGACTAGCCCGGAAAGAAGTCCTGCAACATCGCGACCGCTGGTGTAATAGGCATCGAAAAAGTCCTCGCAGCTCTCGAACTGGGACGAGAGCAACTCGAAAAGCTTCCGCGTTTGGTCGAGGTAACTGCCCCGGTCACTCAGGAGGCTATCGACAAGCTTAACGTTCAAGACGTAGCTTTGCCGGAAGTCTTCATCTCGCATCGCGGCGATGACCTCTTTTGGATTGTCGATAGGAAAACCGGGCTCAGGCGTGACAAATGCTCTTATCTGGATCAAAAACTTATTGTCATTGGGCGACAAACGGCCTGAGTGAAAGAGTGAAGTGTATTGGTAGTAGGTATCGTCGAGATGGCCTTCCAGAATCAGAAAACGGGCAAGCTCCCCGTTTTCATCGAAGTTCTCGAAGAGATCCTGCACGCGGTCGGCGTTCAAACGCAACAGCTCCTTGAGCTTAGTCGTGCGAAGCGCTGTGATCTTTGATTTTAGATCACGTATTTGGCGCAAGCTCTTGTTCTTATTATCAGCCGTCTTGCTTTCGATCTCCTCCTTGCGTTGCTGGTAGGATTTCTGGGAGTCCACCTCGTTTTGCAATTTGGAAACATCGACCTGATGTTGTTGACCATTGACGTTACGGCCGATAAGGCGGGGAGCCTCTATAAGCTGCTCGAATGCATCGTGGCTGATCAACTGTGGAAGAGGGATCCATTGTGATCCATCAATACGAACGCTAATAACATTCGCTGGAAGCTCCTCGATCAGAGCCATAGCGTAGATTTGCCGCAACTCTCTCAGGTCCGAAGGCGTCTGTCGCTCGGCGACTTCTAGCCGCTTTTCTAGTTCCGCGATCTCGGTCCTATACGTGGCCTCACCATGCCCAATGAGCTCGCCTTGGCGGTTCAATATTTCAGCGAGAGTCCCCGTGCCGCGGTGCAGCTGTTCAAAGTCCCTTGGATAGACGTTTTTATAGATCAGTATCGCAAGGAGCTTGTTGGCGTCGAGCAGATTCTCTCCATCAGTTTCCAAATTCGCCACATAAATGGCGTATTCATTAAAGATGTTCTGAATCAATCTCAGGTCGTTCAGGTAACGTGAGACCTCTCTCAGAAATTGCGGATCAAGGCGCCCGTCAAGTTCAAGTCTCCGTCCCTGCTCCAATACCATGTCGATCGAATTCGATGTGTTGATGATCGGTATGACGGGAATGATGAATTCGAAGAACTTGGTTCGATCGGTGTTAACAAACATGTCGTCGCGCAGGGCGTATAGAAATCTGATGGTGCGTTTCACCCCTGCGTTCTCGTTCACGAGGCTATTAATTTCGCGCAGTGTGACGAAAATTTCGGCATCTTCAAATCGATCTATATCCTCAATTACTACAAGGTCGTAATTGGTTGATTGGAAGAAGTAGATTATTTCGTCTAGGTGACGGTTCAATATGGAAGCTTGGTCATCATGTGCAGGTTTTATCTCAACGTCCTTCAACGAGATGCCCTTGAGTGACAAACCGAAGCTCGCGACATAGAAGTGATGTATCGTTACCCAGAGGAATGTTGCCGCTATTACTAGGCTCCCCAGGTTGAGCCAATGGCTGAGCGAGAGCGGAACGAAAAAAGCGCCGCTGATGATGTCTTCTCGCTGATGAAACACGTACCAAAGCGCGAGAATTCCAAGCATTATGTAAAGAGATCTAAAAACCGACCCAACGCCGGGCGACTGAATTCTTTTGAACCGCGATAGCGGAAGCTTGTTGGCGTCAGCACCATACAGCATCTGCTGCAGGATGCTTCTCTCAATCTCTTGACGGCTCACCTTCTCGACCCCCGAATCGGCCTCGGGAACAAACGCAGCAAGAGAAATATGAAGCGCAGGCCGCCGATACCTCTTCAAGAAGGATTGGATGATGCTGCTCTTTCCTGACCCGTAGGGACCGGTTAGAGCAATGTTGGAGACCTTATCATTGTTCGTCGCAAACAGAATCGCTTCTGAATATACGCCAGCCTTATCTGCCTTATCAGTTGGCGCAAGGTCCACGAACTTCGATTGCAAGTTGGCGGAGCGATATTTGCTTTCCAGCCGAGACGCGATGCCATCGAGCCTGTCGGCAAGCCAACGTGTTAGGAAGGTGATGGTATTTATCATACGATGCTGAATAACGTATCCTTCAAGAAACGAAAATGCACGAAAGGCTAACTTGCAAAGCGAAACAGCTAAGTTGTTAGGTTTTGTGCTGCGCAATCATGAAACGCTCAATTGATTCCAATGACTCCGAAAACAAAAAAGGCCCGAAGCTTTAACACTCCAGGCCTTCCCATCACACATCGCAGTCAATCACCTCAACCGCACTTACTATCGCCACAAGACAGGCAAGTCGCACACCCGTCCATCACGATCACCGCCTTGGTGCTGCACTTGCCGCACATGGTGGCGTTGGGTGGGTAGTCGCCGGCTTTGTCGTCGTTCGTGGCCGTGGTGTGGCTGGCTTCGAATTCGGCGCGTTTTTCGGCGAGGATGCGTTTGGTGACTTCGCTCATTTCCTCGCTTTCAATCAGGCCGATGGCCTTGAGGTGCTTCTCGATCACGGCGCCGATTTCGGCGACGAGAGAGGGCATGAATACGCCGCCTTTCTTGAAGTAGCCGCCGTTGGGGTCGTACACGCTGCGCAGCTCTTCCACCAGGAAGGTCACGTCGCCGCCTTTGCGGAACACGGCGGAGACAACGCGGGTGAGGGCGATGACCCACTGGAAGTGTTCCATCGACTTGGAGTTGATGAACACTTCATACGGCTGCCGGCTTTCGTGGTCAGTGCCTTCGTTGAGCAGGATGTCATTAATCGTAATGTACATCGCGTGCTCGGCCACTGGCGGCTTGATCTTGTAGGTGGTGCCCAGCAGGAAGTCCGGCCGTTCGATGTATTCGTTCATCTCAACCGGTTTGTTTTCCGGCTGCGCGGCTGGCTGTGCTGCTTCGGGGTCGGCTTTCTTTACGCGGTAGCCGACGATTTTGTTGCTGATTTTAACGGTCATGTTCGTTGTCCTGTGTCGGTTCCCGGGATCAGTATTTGCCGTAGGTGCCTTCTTTAAGCGCATCAAACAGGTTGGCGGCGTTATGGAGCTCGCCGTCGTACTCCACCTGTTCGTTGCCCTTGAGGGTCACCTTGCTGCCGTCGTCCAGGGTGAATTCGTACAGTGTGTTTTCCAGGTCTTTCTCCTGAACCAGCACGCCCTGGAAGGCTTCCGGGTTAAAGCGGAAGGTGGTGCAACCCTTCAGGCCCTTGTCGTAGGCGTACATGTAGATGTCTTTGAAGTCCGGATACGCGAAATCCTGGGGCACGTTGGCGGTCTTGGAGATGGACGAGTCCACCCACAGTTGGGCCGCGGCCTGGATGTCCACGTGCTGCGCCGGCGTCACGTCTTCAGACGTGGTGAAGTAGTGGGGCAGGCGCTTGTCTTCTTCTTCGGAGAAGGGCATGGCACCGGGGTTGACCAGGTGGCGGTAGGCCAGCAGCTCGAAGGAGAATACGTCGACTTTTTCCTTGGTCTTGCGACCTTCGCGGATGATGTTGCGCGCGTAGTGGTGCGAGAAGCTGGGCTCGATGCCGTTACTGGCGTTGTTGGCCAGTGACAGGCTGATGGTGCCGGTGGGCGCGATGGAGGTGTGGTGCGTGAAGCGGCCACCTTTCTCGGCCAGCTGCTCGATCAGTTCCGGCTCCACGCCAGCGATCTGCTGCATGTACTTGCTGTACTTGGCGTGCAGTACCTTGCCCTTGAGCTTGTCGCCCAGCTTGTAGCCGTCCTGGGACAGCTGCGGGCACTTGGTCAGCATCTTGGGGGTGACTTCAAAGTCGTCGTTCATGATCGGCGCCGGGCCTTTTTCGTCGGCCAGGGCCAGGGACTGGCGCCAGCCTTCCACGGCCATTTCACGTACGACTTCTTCGGTAAACTGCACGGATTCGGACGAGCCGTAAGGCATACGCAGCATGGCGAGGGTGGAGCCCAGGCCGAGGATGCCCATGCCGTGGCGGCGCTTGTAGGTGATTTCGTGGCGCTGCTCTTCCAGCGGCAGACCATTGATTTCCACTACGTTGTCCAGCATGCGGGTGAAGATGCCAACGACTTTACGGTACTTCTCATAGTTGAAGCTGGCCTTGTCGGTGAACGGGTAGTCCACGAACATGGTCAGGTTCACAGAGCCCAGCAGGCAGCTGCCGTACGGGGGCAGAGGCTGTTCGCCACAGGGGTTGGTGGCGCGGATGTCTTCGCAGAACCAGTTGTTGTTCATCTGGTTGACCTTGTCGATCAGGATGAACCCTGGCTCGGCGTAGTCGTAGGTGCTGGTCATGATGGTGTCCCAGATAAACTGGGCTTTCAGGGTGCGGTAGATGCGGCACGCAACCTTGCCTTCGTCATTGACCACGTAACCTTTCTGGATCGGGAAGTCGCGGTACACGAACTGGGTTTCGTCGGACAGGTCCAGGCCTTCGTCTTCCACTTCTTTCTCGGTGACGGGGAACGACAGGTGCCAGTCGTCGCCGTTGCGCACGGCTTCAATGAAGTCTTCGGTGATCAGCAGCGACAGGTTGAACTGGCGCAGGCGGCCGTCTTCACGCTTGGCCTGGATGAAGTCGATGACGTCCGGGTGATGTACGTCGAAGGTGGCCATCTGGGCGCCACGGCGTCCACCGGCAGAAGACACGGTGAAGCACATGCGGTCGAAGATATCCATGAACGACAGCGGGCCGGAGGTGGTGGCACCCGCACCGGCCACGTAGGCGCCGCGGGGGCGCAGGGTGGAGAATTCATAACCAATACCACAACCGGCTTTGAGGGTGAGGCCGGCTTCGTGGTTTTTCTCCAGGATGTCGTTCATGGAGTCCTGAACGGAGCCAGACACGGTGCAGTTGATGGTGGACGTGGCTGGTTTGTGGGCTTCCGCACCGGCGTTGGAGGTAATGCGGCCAGCGGGGATGGCACCGTGGCGCAGGGCCCAGACGAATTCTTTCTTGTGCTTGGCGCGGTTGGCTTTGTTTTCCACTTCGGCAAGGGCAGTGGCAACACGCTCGTAGGTTGCTTCGATGTCCTTATCGACGGGTTCGCCGGTCTTGGTTTTGAGTTGGTACTTGCTGTTCCAGATGTCCAGCGAAGCTTCCTGCATTGGAATTGTTGTTATCACTGCCTGTGCTTTAGCGTTCATTGCCACCCTCGGATGTCCGGTATGTCTTTTGATGGCCGTTGCAAACCGCAGCCGGCCATACCCCATGTGTCGTTAAGATGTCTCAGCCTGGAAGGCCGTTATGCTTCAGATCCGGTGAAACACTAGATCTGGTGTTTTTCTAACCTGCTGTCCGCCCTGGAAAGGGCGTAACAGCGGGTTTTCAGGAAAGATGGTCACCCGCGTGGTTTACTGGCGCGCCGTTTGTGGTGAGCGGGCCGAGCAAACCCTATATATGGGTGAATATGAGACGAGTATAACAGGATATAGTGGTCTGTGAATAAGAAGACAACTATAGATTGCGGCTCATAGCGAAAGAAAATCAATGGATGAATGCTTGAATATCCTGAAATGCCCGCAGAAACGCCGCGTTGAGGCATTTTACTTGAAACCACTAGATGTTGTGGTCAAAAACTGCGCAGTGAAAAATCTGAAAAAAGGTTCATAAAGTCAGTTAAATGTGACCGATGCACGTACCCGTTTTGTACCTGTCGCTAAAGTAGTGATGTGGAGTCGTAAGAGGTAGTGGCCCACAGGAAGTGAAAACTACTATAAAAGGAACATAATAATGAAAGGCCTGAAACGAACACTGCTTGCGCTGGGCGTCGCAGGGTTGCCTGCTGCCGCAATGGCAGACATTGTGATGCTGGAGGACAGCGCAATGGGAAACATTACCGGCCAGGCCGGTGTGTCCATTGAGCTGGAAACCAAGATCAATATGGACCGCTTTATCTATACCGATGAAGGGTCGCTGACGATCAGCGATATCAGCATCGGCGGTGCGGAACGGACAGACTTCTTTGGTTTCAATGGCCTGGGTGGGCCGGATTCCAATGATCTGCTGGACAACATCCGTATTGACATTGACGTGCTCGCCGACGGCGATGCGGCCATCAATATCCGCCCGCAATTCTTCAATGCCATAGATTTCCGTGTGACCTCCGGTGCGTGGGAATTGTGGGGGCAGGGCGGCCAGAACACGGCGCTGATGGACAACCTGTTCATTGAAGGTGTGTTGGGGCGTGGCTCTATTCACATTGATACAGACACCGACGTCATGAGGCTGCGTTCTGCGTTTGCCATTGAGGTGATGGATTTCGATGTGCCGTTTGCGGCCGTGGGCATTCGTGGCCTTTCATTGACCGGTGCGGACTACGATCAGACCTTCCCGAGCGTGTTGGACCTGTTCGCGGAAGTGGACCTGTACATCTACAACGGCCAGCGTGCAGACGGTGGCTCCTCCCTGGCGATCGATATGCCCAGCTTTGCGGCGGACATCGGTATGCAGGAGGTGATCGTGGGGCAGGCCTCGATCGGCCAGATCTTCATTGATGACCTGGCGATCACCAATACCCAGATGCGGGTGTACGGTCACTAGTAACCAAACTGTCTACGGGGCATGCAAGGTGCCCCGTAGACGAGTTTGCCGGCAAGCGTGATTAGCCCAACAACAAACTGTCGTCGTCCACTTCCAGCCCGCGCTGCTTCTCGAACAGTTCCAGCAGGTCTTTCACTTCCAGTCCTTCCCGGTCCTGGCCGGCGATGTCGAACACCACCTGGCCCTGATGCAGCATCACTGTGCGGTCGCCCACTTCCAGCGCCTGTTTCATGCTGTGGGTGACCATCAGCGCGGTGAGCTTCTGTTCTTCGATGATCTGTGTGGTCAGGTCCAACACGAAGGAGGCGGTTTTCGGGTCCAGCGCGGCGGTGTGTTCGTCCAGCAACAGGATGGCGGAGGGTGTCAGGCTGGCCATCAACAGGCTGACGGCCTGGCGTTGGCCGCCGGAAAGCAGGCCCATCTTGTCGCCCAGCCGGTTTTCCAGGCCTAAATTGAGGGAGGCCAGGCTGGATTTGAACTGGTCCATGTAGCGGGCTTTTACGGCTGCGCTCAGCCCACGGCGCTGGCCGCGCTTGATGGCCAGGGCGAGGTTTTCCTCGATGGTCAGGCCTTCACAGGTGCCCGCCAGCGGGTCTTGGAATACGCGGGCTACCCGGCCGGCACGCTTGTGGGTGGGCAGCTTTGTTACGTCCTGGTTGTCGACGATGATATTGCCGCTGTCCACCATGACCTCGCCGGCGAGGGCGTTGAGGAAGGTGGATTTGCCGGCACCGTTGCTGCCGATCACGGTGACGAATTCGCCCTGGTTGACGGTCAGGCTCATGCCCCGGAGGGCCGGGTTTTCGAGCGGTGTGCCCTTGCCAAAGGTCAGGGTCAGGTCGGTTGCTGTAATCATGCTTCCTCCTCAGGCCTTTTTGCGGGTAAACCGCGCGGCAACGGACGTGCGAACACCGGGCAGCACAATGGCCAGGGTAACCAGCACGGCAGTGATCAGGTTCAGGTCCTGGGCCTGTAGCCCCAGGAAATCAGCGTTCAACGCCAGGGCAATGGCCAGGCGGTAGACAATAGCGCCGATCACGCAGGCAATCAGGGCTCGGAGAACAGTAGACGGCGTGAGCACGGCTTCACCACCGATCAGTGAGGCCAGGCCGATCACGATCACGCCCACACCCATGGTCACGTCCGCAGCGCCCTGGCTCTGGGCGAACAGGGCACCGGCGAGGCCCACCAGGCCATTGGAGACGGCAACCCCCAGCACAATCATCGCACCGGTGGCGATACCTTGTGCCCGGGCCATTCGAGGGTTGGCGCCGGTGGCGCGCATGGCCAGCCCGGTTTCGGATTTCATGAACCGCCACAGCAGCAACAGGCTCGCCATCACCACGATGATGAATAACAGTACCGGCACCTGATGGTAGGCCAGGCCAAGGTCGTACCAGGGTGTGAGTACGGTTTCCTCGGTGAGCAGGGCAATGTTGGGCCGGCCCATGATGCGCAGGTTGACCGAATACAGCGCGATCATGGTGAGGATGGACGCCAGCAGGTTGAGAATGTTGAGCTTGACGTTCAGCAGCGCGGTTACCGCACCGGCGCCCATGCCGGCGATAACGGCAGCACCCGTGGCCAGCCAGGGGTTCACGCCCTCAATAATGAGGACGGCTGCCACGGCGGCGCCCAGGGGAAAGCTGCCGTCTACGGTCAGGTCCGGGAAGTCGAGTACGCGAAACGAAAGGTAGATACCGAAGGCGACCAGCCCGTAGATCAGGCCGGTTTCGATGGCGCCATAAAAGGCAATGTTACTAAGCATGGGATAGGGTCACCGTAAATGAAAACGGGCAGCCCTTGTGAGGCCGCCCGCTAACAGTGGGTTACTTGTCGCTGTTTACGACTTTTTTCGCATCGCTGATCAGGTCGTCGGACAGGGTAATGCCCATGCGCTCTGCGGCAGCGGGGTTCACGAACAGTTCCAGGGTGTCCACGGATTCCACGTCCATGTCACCGGGGTTGGCACCTTCCAGGATACGGGCCACCATGGCGCCGGTCTGGCGGCCGTGGTCGTAGTAGTCGAAGCCCAGTGCCGCAGCGGCGCCACGGCCGACGGTGGCGGTATCAGCGGCGAAGACCGGAATACTGGCGCGCTCGCCCACGGAAATGACGGCTTCCACGGCGCTGATGACGGTGTTGTCGGTGGTCAGGTAAATAGCGTCCGCTTTGCCCACCAGGGAGCGAGCAGCACCGAGCACTTCCGAGGTCTTGGTGGCGGCGGCTTTAACCAGTTCCATGTCACGGGCCTGCAGGCGCTCCTCAAGCAGCTCCACCAGCGCCACGGCGTTGGCTTCTCCGGGGTTGTAGACGGTGCCGATGCGTTTGGCGTCTGGCACCACCCGCTCGAGCAGGTCGAGGTGGCGTTCGATGGGCAGCATGTCGGTCACGCCGGTGATGTTGGCTCCCGGAGCCTTCAGGCTTTTCACCAGTTTGGCGCCGACTGGGTCGGTCACTGCGGAGAAGACTACTGGAGTCTGGCGGGCGGCGGCTGCCATGGTCTGGGCCGATGGCGTGGCGATGGCGACGATCACATCCGGGCCTTCACCCACGAATTTGCGGGCAATCTGTGACGCGATAGCGGCGTTACCCTGGGCGCTTTCGTGCATGATGCGAACCTGTTCGCCGTCGTTGTATCCCTGTGCTTCCAGTTCGTCTCTGACGCCCTGATAGACAGCATCCAGTGCCGGATGCTCCACAATCTGGGTGATGGCGACTACCCGCTGTTCGTCGCTCTGTGCAATGGCGGGTGCCATGGCCGCCATTGCCAGCAGGGCGGTGCCGATCAGCGTACGCAGAATCTTGTTGGCCATAAACCGGTCTCCGGGTCTGTTCAGACTGTTTGGCGCGCCGGGAGATCGAACGCGCGTTTAATAATGGGGCGGGAGTTTATCACAGGCTATTGGATTGATGGGTAAGGGAAGGTACCTTTTACAGGGAGCTACGCGTTACAGGGATCTGCGCGGCAGTATGCCGGCCAAAAGTACATGTGAAGTGGAATAGTTTTAGTTCCGTCACGTTTTGACGGTGATGGCTGTGGTGAAATAGGCTACTAAAGTCTAATGCACTGTAGCCCTTACATACTAAAAACACCGATAATTCAAAAATAACACAACGCAAGGAAGGTCCATGGACACTACTGACAAACTCCCCCTGGATATGGTTTATCACTGGGAACACGCCAAGGCGGATTCCCTGTACCTGACTCAGCCCATTGGCGACGGCAAGGTTGTTGAATACACCTGGAAGCGCGCGGTGGACGAAGCCCGCAGGATGGCCTCGTACCTGAAATCCCTGAACCTGCCGGAGAAGAGCCGGGTCGGGATCATTTCCAAGAACTGTGCGCAGTGGATTATGTCGGACTGGGCCATCTGGATGGCTGGCCATGTTTCCGTGCCGCTGTATCCCACCTTGAATGCCGATACTGTGAACTACATCCTCAACCACAGCGAATGCGAGGTTCTGTTCGTTGGCAAGCTGGATGACTGGGACCTGATGAAGTCAGGCGTGCCGGAGTCCGTGCGCTGTATTTCTTACCCACTGAGCCCGCCCAACGACTTTGAAACCTGGGATGACCTTGTTGGCAAGTACCCTCCGTTGGAGGAAAACATCCAGCGAGATGCGGATGAGCTGGCGACGATCGTGTATACGTCCGGTAGTACCGGTCGGCCAAAGGGCGTCATGCTGAGTTTCCACAATATGGCGTTTGCGGCAGTTGGCGGCACTCAGGTGCTGGGTGTGGGTGCGGACGAGCGTATGCTGTCCTACCTGCCGCTGGCGCATGTTTTCGAGCGCACGTTTGTAGAATTGGGCTCGCTGTATTCCGGTTTTCAGCTGTTCTTCGCCGAGTCGTTGGATACCTTTGTTCAGGATCTGCAGCGCGCGCAGCCCACATTGTTCCTGTCAGTGCCCCGCCTATGGGTGAAGTTCCAGCATGGCGTTCTGCAGAAGCTGCCCAAGGAGAAGCTGGAAAAGCTGCTGAAGGTTCCGCTGCTGAACAAGGTGATCAAGAAGAAGGTGCTAAAGGGGCTGGGCCTGAACAAGGTCAAACTGGCGGGCAGTGGCTCCGCACCCCTGTCCAACGATGTACTGGACTGGTACCGCAACCTGGGGCTGGAACTGCTGGAAGGCTATGGCATGTCCGAGAACTTTGCCTATTCCCACATGAACAAGCCTGGCCGTTCCCGTACCGGCTACGTGGGTGAAGCGTTACCCGGCGTGGAAATGAAGATCAGCGACGAGGGCGAAGTGCTGGTGAAGAGCCCCGCAACGATGATGGGCTACTACAAGGATGAGGAAAAAACCCGCGAGACCTTCTCGGACGATAACTTCCTCAGAACCGGAGATAAAGGCGAGATTGATGAGATGGGCCGCCTGAAGCTGACTGGCCGCATCAAGGAAATCTTCAAGACCAGCAAGGGTAAGTACATCGCCCCCGCGCCGATCGAGAACCGCCTGATGTCCCATGAGGCCATCGAGATGGTGTGCGTGTCGGGTGCCAATCAGACGCAACCTCACGCGCTGGTAATGCTGGGCGAGGAGATTCGTCCGAAGATGGCCGATGAAGCATTCCGCAATGACATCGAGGCCAGCTTCACGCAGTTGATCGCGGACGTGAACAAGACCGTGGACCCTCACGAGCAACTGGCGTTCATTACCGTGGTGAGCGATGAATGGTCCATCGAGAACAGCTTCCTGACCCCCACACTGAAACTGAAGCGCAATGTGGTGGAGGATGCCTACCAGGAGAATGTGGACACCTGGTACGCCAAGCGGAAGCCGGTCATCTGGCAGTAGAAAAAACCGACGTAAGTCGCATAGGGAAAGCGCTGAAACGGGCCTAAACTGAAGACATATTCAGGAGGGAATATGACTCAGTTAGCCCGGTTTCAGAAACGCATTCATGACATGATTCCGCTCTCGGAAGCGTTGGGTGTGGAGCTGGTTTCCTATGACGGACACACGTTGTTGGTCAGTGCTCCGCTGGCTCCCAATCACAACCATCAGGGTACTGGCTTCGGAGGTAGTGTGTACTCCGTTGCGGTGATCTCCGCCTGGGGGTTGGTTGAGCTGGTATTGACCGACCTGGGGTTGGCCGGAAACGTGGTGATCCAGGTGGGTGAAATCGAGCACATTGAACCGGTAGACACCAACTTCTTCGCCCTGTGCCGCCTTCCCGGCGGTGAAGTCCCTGCCCGGTTCCGAAAGAGCCTGGCCCGCCATGGTAAAGGCCGGCTTTCCCTGATTGCTGAAGTGTACTGCGGCGAACCCACCACGGAGCCTGTCAGAGAACCCGTTGCGGTTTTCCAGGGCCGCTTTGTGGTTCAGGGCGCGCATTCCCGTTCGGTGATCTGAACGGAATTCCCGGCTGCAGGCCTGACGATGGCGAGCGTCAGCTAATGGCCCGGGTGTCGGAAATGGACTTGCTCATCAGGATGATCGGAATGATGCCGGCCAGCACGATGATCAATGCCGGCAGGGCGCTGTGGGCCAGCTTCTCGTCCGAGGCAAACTGATACACGTAGGTGGCCAGGGTTTCAAAATTAAAGGGCCGCAGGATTAACGTCGCCGGCAGTTCCTTCATACAGTCCACGAACACCACCAACGCTGCCGTAATCAAGGTGCCCCGCAACATCGGTAAGTGAACCTTCAGCAGTGTGTTGCCCGGTGAATGGCCGAGGGACCGGGAGGCCATGTCCATGTTGGGGGTGATCTTCTGCAGGGCGCTTTCCACACTGCCGGCGGAGACCGCCAGGAAGCGTACGGTATAGGCGAACACCAGCGCAAAGGCACTACCACTAAGCAGCAGCCCGCTGCTGACACCAAAGCTGTCCCTCAGGATACCATCCACCCAGTTGTCGAAACCTGCCAACGGCACAATCACACCCACTGCAAGCACGGCGCCGGGCATGGCGTAGCCCAGGCTGGACAGCCGCATCATCACGCGCATACCCCGGGTATCGTGCAGGCGGCGGCTGTAGGCGAGGGTGACACCAATAATCAGCGTGGTCAGCGCGGCGGTTCCCGAGAGGAACAGGCTATTCAGGGTGTTACGGACGAAGTCCGGGTTCCAGCTCTCGTCGAAGTATTCCCAGGCATAGTGGCCAAGAGTGGCGGCTGGCAGCAGGAAACCGAAGATCACTGGAACGGCGCAGACGGCCACACAGACCCACTGGCGCGGGCGTGACAGCGAGAAGCGGCGGATTGGCTCGCGGTTGTCCCGCGCCGCGAACTGTTGCTGTTTGCGCCGGGAATAGCGCTCCAGAGTCACCAGGATGACGACGAAGGCCAGCATGGTCGTGGCGATTTGCGCGGCGCCTCCCAGATTACCCAGGTTCATCCAGGTGTCGAACAGGCCGGCGGTCAGGGTTTGTACCGCGAAGAAATCCACCGTACCGAAGTCGTTCAGCGTTTCCATCAATACCAGCGACAGGCCAACGGCAACGGCTGGCCGGGCGATCGGCAGCACCACCCGGAAGAAGGTGCTGATGGCGGAATGCCCCAGGCTGCGGCTGACCGCAAACAGGGAAGGGGATTGCTCCAGGAACGCGGCCCGTGCCAGCAGGTATACGTAGGGATAGAGCACCAGGCCGATCATCAGGGTGGCGCCTTCCAGGCTGCGGATTTCGGGGAACCAGTAGTCGGCGGCGTTGCGCCAGCCAAACCAGTCCCGCATGGCAGTCTGAACCGGCCCGGCGTAATCCAGAAGGCTGGTATAGACATAAGCGATGACATAGGCAGGCACGGCAAAGGGCAGCAGCATGGCCCATTCAAAAAACTTGCGGCCGGGAAAGTCGCACATGGTGACTGCCCAGGCGGTGGCGAGGCCGATAACCAGCGTGATGAAAGCCACGCCGGCCATGAGTTGGAGTGTGGTGACCAGATAGCGGGGAAGCGTGGTTTCCAGCAGGTGAGGCCAGATATTCTCTTCCGGAAACAACGCCAGGATAAGCACCGACAGTACCGGAAGCGCCACGATGGCGGTGGTCACTGCGGCGGTGATCAGCCAGCGTTTCGAGGTCCGTTTTGCCAGCAGGGGGTAGCTCGCCCCGGTCTGTTCAATGGCCTCGGACATAGGTTTCCTTTGGGTGAATTGGGAATAGGGTGCGGATTGTACAAAAAAGCCGGGACCTGAGTCCCGGCTTTTTCAACACATGGCTGGTTTAGTTGTCGTAATCGACGCGATCAACCATTTTCACCGCTGCACTGCGGTTCTCCGCGATTTCCTGGAGAGACAGGTCGTCCGGATTGATCTCACCCCATTCGGCCACCATGCCGGAGGGCTTTACGTCGGGGTTGGCTGGGTATTCGGTGTTGGCCTCGGCGTAAATCTGCTGTGCCTTGGGCTCTGACAGGAACTCCATCAGGCGAATGGCGTTGTCCCGGTTGGGCGCACTTTTGGTCAGGGCGATGCCGCTGATGTTGATATGTGTGCCACGGCCAGCTGCGTTGGGGAACACCAGGCGGACAGACTCGGCGGCCTCGCGCTGGTTCTCGTCGTTCAGCATGTTGCCGTAGTAATAGCTGTTACCGATGGCAATGTCGCACTCGCCGGCATGGATGGCCTTGATCTGGTCACGGTCACCGCCCTGGGGCTTGCGTGCCAGGTTGTCTTTAAGACCTTCCAGCCACTCTTCAGTGGCTTCTTCGCCATGGTGGGCGATCATGGAGGAGAACAGGGCAATGTTGTATGGGTGCTTGCCACTGCGGGTACAGATGCGATCATCCCACTTTTCGTCGGCCAGCTGCTCATAGGTGGTGATTTCACCTTCCTCAACACGCTCCTTGGAGGCGTAGATGAGGCGGCCGCGGGTGGTAAGTGCGAACCACTTGCCGTCCGGGTGGCGTAGGTTTTCAGGAATGTTTTCCTGGAGAGTGCCGTTCTCGACACCCTCTACCAGGTCGCGTTCAACCAGCTCGTTGATGCGGGAAATATCCACCGTCATCACCAGGTCCGCTGGGCTGTTGCGGCCTTCGCGCTCCAGGCGCTCGGCCAGGCCTTTTTTGGCGAAGACTACGTTGGTTTCGATGCCGGTTTCTTCCTGGAACGCATTCAGCAGCGGTTCCAGCAGGTAAGCCTGGCGGTAGGAGTAGATGTTGACCTCGCCGTCGGCGCTGGCCTGCAGGGGCAGTGCGCAGGCTGCTGCGATGGCAGTCGCCGCAAGTTTCATCTTCATGGTAGGACTTCCTTTTTGGTTTTGGGTAAGAGGTGATTTTTTGAAGTGTAGTGAGACGTAACGGTAGTTAACAATGCCAACTATTCTTATTTGTGTTGCGCTGACTGTCAATACACCGTTGCCAACTTATCGCGGAAATGGTGTTATGCTTCGGAAGACTATAAAAACTATGTAAAAAGTGGTGGGCTTACTGACTATGGCTGGGAATGATCGAAGAGTACACGGTCGCACGGCAATGAGTGCCAAGGTTCGGGTTACCCATGAAGAGCTTGGCGAATTCGTGTTCTCAACCAGGGACATTTCCGATGGCGGCGTTTTTATTGTCGTCGACACCGAACCCTTCGAACCGTCGATCGGTGACAGTGTGCAGGTTCAAGTGCAGGGCCTGCCGGTGCCTGCTCCCGTGCTGGACATGGTGGTGGTGCGCAAGACCAACGACGGTTTTGGCCTACAGTTCGCGGATCAATAAACAGTTTTGGCCGGCATGACGTTCAACAAACCTTTTTTCCTTGTGCGGCTTATGGTTGCCGTTATTCCACTAGCGGTGAGTGGCTGCGCATCCTACTACACACACTATGCGGTATTCCCCGCCGAGAATTCGATGGGCGAGGAGCGCCAGGTCAAGTTGACGTGGCAGACTGCCGAATACCCTGGCTGGTGGGTGGCGGATAACCAGTCCACACCCATTACCGTTGAAACCCAATGCAGCGCCCGTGAATGGCGTTTGGTGGATGACAGTCATCAAGATGCCGCCGTCCAATCCTGCGGTGAGGGTATCCGGGCCTGTGGTCGCGAGGGGCTGGACCGTGTCGCCAGCACGGGGTTGCCCGCGGCTGACAAGCGCTGCATGACGATAAACGCCGTTGATCCAGAGGCTCGCATCACAGATATTGACTCTTCACTGGATCTGCTGGTGTCCTGTGAGCCCTTCAAAACCGTTCGTGGCAGTGGCGATGATGCTGAAAACATCGACTATATCCGCGCTTCGACAGTGCCTTACACCATCTATAGCCGTAAATCTCCCCGTGGATCACTCAACGCCCGACCGCCGGAACTGGACGATTCGGTTTGTGATGATGAATAGCCCGGCACACACACGTCAGTAATGTGAGTGGTGTCACATTGCTACACTTTGTTGCCTGCTGATAGTTTTCGTTACTCCCTGTCGCGTTCCGGTTACTTCGCACTACAAAAATGTAATGGACTCTTTCTGAGCGGGCGTCACAATAGTGATTATCGATTCGTGCACGTGTAGAGGTGTCCCGTGGGAGTCCGCCAAAAGAAAATTGCTGTACACGATCTGCAGATCGGCATGTTTGTGTCCGATCTTGATCGCCCGTGGCATCAGACACCTTTCCCCATCCAGGGCTTTCATATCCGCTCGCAGGATGACGTGCGTTCACTGGTGACTCATTGCAAGTGGGTGATTATCGATGAGGCCGAAGTTCGTGAGGCCATCGAACAGACCAAACCGGGAACGCGCGCCTTCAGCCGTCCGGCCAAACGCCTCGGACATGAGCGCGAATCGGTCCAGTTGCCGCCTCTCAACATCAAGGAGCCGGTCAAGTACGAATCCCTAACGACCATGCGTAGAGAACTGAAGGTGTCCAGGAAGCTGATGGTCGATGCGGAAGCGTCGCTGAATCAGGTTTTTGAGGCCATCCGTCAGGACGAAACGCCTGACCTCCGGGGGGTGGCTATCGTCACCCAGAAAATGGTCTCCAGTGTTATCCGCAACCCGGATGCCATGCTGTGGCTCAGCCGCACCCGGCATCACGATAACTACACCTATCGTCATTCCCTCAATATGGCTGTATGGGCGCTGGTTTGTGGTCGTCAGTTAGGCCTGAATGAAGGCCTTCTGAACCATCTTGGGCTGGGCTGCTTGCTGTCCCAGGTTGGTAAGCTGGATCTTCCCGCCCGTATCCTCACCAATGAGGGTAAGCTGGACTCAGACGATTTCGCCGTGTACCGCACTTATGTCGAGCGTAGTGTTGCGAAGCTTGCAGACAGCGGCTTGTCCCGGGCTGTTCTCAGTGTTGTGCAGGGCCACCGTGAACGGCATAACGGGTCCGGTTTCCCGGAGGGTGTCCGGGGCGACCGGATTCCACTACTGGCCAAGGTGGCGGGGCTGTCGGAATATTTCGAGACACTGATCAGCCCACGGTATTCAGCGGACGCCATGACGCCGGCCCGCGCGGTGACACTGTTGTACGAGATGCGCAACATTGAATTTCAGGAAGACCTGGTGGAGCAGTTTATCCAGGCGATTGGCATTTACCCCACCGGCAGCCTGGTAGAGCTGAACGACGGGCAGCGCGGCATTGTGGTTTCCCATGCGCCGGAGCGTCGGTTGTGGCCGAAGGTTATGGTGATGACGGACCGTGATCACCGGCCGTTGAAGTCCGCCCGGATTGTGGACCTTGCAAAATACAACGAAGGCCGGGGCGTGCACGATACCCTGACAGTGGCCGAGTGCCTGCCCCATGGCACGGAAGGGCTGAATCCGGAGCACTACGATGTGACTGGTGCGGAATCCCGGTGGAGCCTGGCACGCATTGTGGGCGGCTGATACGGCTCCGATGATTGAGCAATTATTGAATAAGCACCCTGAGCTGTTTCTTCACCCATCGGTAGTTTCCTTCGGGACGGAAGTTCACCAACAGCTCGGATTCCCCGCCAGATTCTCCCGCAACAAAATACTCCACCGACGCTGACTGCCAACCAAAAGAATGTACCACCACATCCTGATCGCGGGTGCTGATGGCTTCGATGGTATCCAGTTGAGGTTGGTCTGCGATCTTGCGTACCTGAACGGTTTTGATGGTGGTATCCGAAGCGGGGAACTCTGCCACATAGTCGTCCAGATAATAACGGTTGCCCAGCCGGGTGGTGATTGTATCCAGCTCCCGCGTGAGATAACCCTCAGCGTCCTCGACGTCGACATCCTCAAGGCTGCGGACAGCGTTGAGGATGCGATCACGTTTGCTCTGCAGGTCTTCCCGATACTCCACGTTTTCGTCACGGTCCTCTTCTTCGTCCGGGCGAGGGTCCGCGTTGGCGATTTCTGATTCGCTGGGTGGATCTTCGCAGAGCTCATCGTCGGCCGGGTAGAAGCAGATGCTTTGAAGCAACTGGTTGGCGGGAGACAGAGAGTCGCCACCTTTGGCGAAGTCGCTTTCGGGGACGTTGAAATCGATAGGTGTGCTCAGATTGGGTAGTGCAGCGTTCAGTTGGGTAATAACCCGGTCGCGAATGTCGATACCCTGTCCGTTGGAAAGGTTCAGGCTCCAGTTGAGCGCCAGAAGAAACCGTGTCAGGTTGATCAGGGTGACGTGGTTCTGGATCAGTTGCTGCTCTGTCAGACGGTGGCTCTGCAATCCTTCGTCGGTGGTGCCTGGTATCTCCAGTGCAGCCCGCACGTCCGGGAAGAACTCCAGTGGGGTGACAACGGGCCGAGCTGGAACCCCCTCCGCCAGTTGCAGGTTGCCGACGCGAAAGCTGAGCCGTTCACCGGGGTAGTAATTAAAGTGTCCGTTGACGTCGGTGGTGCCGTTGCGGCTGGCTGTGGAATAGGTCAGCCCTGAGATACCCGCCGGCATGATCTGTCCCGAGCGTGAGTCGCCATCTCCGTCGCTGCCGCCGCCACCGAGGCACCCGGCCAAAAACACCGTTAATGCTAGCGGGCAAATCAGAGACGGTAATGCGGATGTGAAGTGAACGGATTTCATGGTGGCGCGTACATTCCCTGGCGTTCGGTCGGTGGTACAAGACCTTTTGTAAATTGTTGTAACCGGCATTATAAGGAGCGCGTTGGTGCCATATCGGGAAACCTGTCGCAGTTTGGGGTTTTAGTGGGCGTGGCGGGATCGCGTTGCACTACTTGAATTTCTCTTTCGGGGCCACCACTTATAGTTTTTGTTTTCTATTCCACAATCGGCTGCCGTAACAGGATTGCTGGTAGCCCCTGCAGCTCCGGATTCACTATGACCAACGCACTTGAGATCGAAGGTCTGGTCAAGACCTATGGCGACGGCTTCCAGGCCCTGAAAGGGATTGACCTGCATGTTGCCGAAGGTGATTTTTTTGCCCTGCTCGGACCTAACGGGGCGGGGAAGTCCACCACCCTTGGCATTGTTTGCTCACTGGTGAACAAAAGCTCGGGAAAGGTTCGGGTATTCGGATCTGACATCGATACTCATCTATCGGACGCCAAACTGAACCTGGGCGTTGTGCCTCAGGAGTTCAACTTTAACCAGTTTGAGAAGGTGTTCGACATCGTGACCACCCAGGCGGGCTATTACGGCATTCCCCTGAAGAAGGCATCGGAGTCCGCCGAAAAATACCTGCGCCAGCTTGGGCTTTGGGACAAGCGCAACACGCCGGCCATGATGCTGTCGGGGGGCATGAAGCGGCGACTGATGATTGCTCGGGCGCTGGTGCACGAACCCAAACTACTGATCCTGGATGAGCCCACGGCCGGGGTGGACATTGAATTGCGCCGCTCGATGTGGACGTTCCTGGAGGAAATGAACCGACAGGGCACCACCATTATCCTGACCACTCACTACCTGGAAGAAGCGGAGGCCCTGTGCCGCAATATTGCCATCATCGACCACGGCAAAATCCTGCGTCACACCAGTAAGCGGGCGTTGCTACAGCAGTTGAGCTCTGAAACATTCGTGCTGGACACCGCCGAGCCGTTGACGGAAGCACCGGTGCTCGACGGTTTCTTCAGTCATATGGATGACGAGGGCGCCCTGGTGGTGGATGTGGAAAAAGGCCAGAGCCTGAACGGCATGTTCGTCCAGCTGGAGGCGCAGGGCGTGCGTGTGGTCAGCATGCGCACCAAGGCCAACCGACTCGAAGAGCTGTTTATCCGCATGGTTGAGGACAACAACCCCCGTAACACCAAACAGGGAGAGACCGCATGAGAACGGATGCGATGCTGACCGCGTATAAAACCATCGTCACCCGTGAAATCCGTCGCTTCATGCGGATATGGCCACAAACCCTGTTGCCACCGGCGGTCACCATGACGCTGTACTTTATTATTTTCGGGAACCTCATTGGCTCCCGTATCGGGGCGATGGGTGGCTTCGATTATATGGCGTTCATTGTTCCGGGGCTGATCATGATGTCGGTGATCACCAGTTCCTACGCCAACGTGGTGTCGTCGTTTTTCTCCATGAAATTCCAGCGCAGCATTGAGGAGTTGCTGGTATCACCCGTACCCAACTGGGTGATCCTCGCCGGCTATGTGACCGGAGGCATGTCCCGCGGTTTGGGCATTGGTTTTATCGTCACGCTGCTATCCCTGGGCTTTACACAGTTGTCGATTCATCATCTGCCGATGGTGATCCTGACGGTGTTCCTGACATCGGCGCTGTTTTCGTTGGGTGGCTTCATCAACGCCATGCTGGCGACCAAGTTCGATGATATTTCCATTGTGCCGACGTTTGTTCTGACACCGTTGACATACCTGGGCGGGGTATTCTACTCCATCGACCTGCTGCCGGGGTTCTGGCAAGGGGTGTCGATGATCAACCCGATACTCTACATGGTGAATGCCTTCCGCTACGGTATTCTGGGCGTGTCGGATGTGAATCCCTACCTTGCCCTTGGTATGATTCTGCTGTTTATTGCCATTCTGTCTGCCATTTCCCTGCGCATGTTGGCGCGCGGTAAGGGCATACGTCACTGATGAACGCTTCCCAGGATTGATCATGGCCCTTATTGATGCCCCGCTGGGCAAGTCCAGCGACTACCCGGATGCCTACGATCCGCAATTGTTGTTTCCCGTGGCGCGGGAGGAAAACCGTCGTCGCATTGGTCTGGAGGACGGTCGCTGGCCCTGGTTCGGGGAAGACCTGTGGCAGGCCTGGGAAATTTCGTGGTTGCGCACCGGGGGCGTTCCCGCGGTGGCCTGGGCGGAAATCCGGGTACCTTCGGCGTCGCCGTCCATCATTGAGTCCAAGTCCCTCAAACTGTACCTGAACTCCCTGAACCAGACGGTGTTTTCCTCTGCCGACCAGGTCCGGGACGTGATTGCCCGCGACCTGTCCAGCGCGAGTGGCGCCGCGGTGCAGGTAGACCTGCACAGTGTTGATCAAGGGGCGAGGGCGGTCGGTCGGCCGGAAGGCTTCGTGTTGATCGACGACGAGGTTGTGGAGTCCTTGGGCTACGACTACAACCCGGACAGTCTGCAGGCCGGTGGTGATGTGGTATCGGAGAAACTATGTTCGCACCTGCTGAAAAGCAACTGCCCGGTGACCGGCCAACCGGACTGGGCAACGGTGCTGATCGATTACACCGGCCCGGCGATGGACCGGGCAGGGCTACTGCGATACATAGTGAGCTTTCGCCAGAAACAGGACTTCCATGAGCATTGCGTGGAAACGATGTTTACCGACCTGATGGCCCGTTGCCAGCCGCAAAAGCTGTCGGTTTGCGCCCGTTATACAAGGAGGGGTGGTTTGGATATCAATCCATGGCGCAGCACCGACCCGGAAGAGGCAGTGGGGCCGCGGTTAATCAGGCAGTAGACTAAAGCCGGGGGTGGTCAGGAATCCTCTTCCTGACGCAGCCGCTCGGCGGCATCCTCAAGAGCAGACAGGATAGACTCCCGCTCCCTTTCGGTGATTTTTTCCGAATCCAGGTACATGGCAAAGCCGCTGCGTTCGTGCTCAAGGAAACTGCGATTGGGGCCCATGTCGCGGCGGAAATCCACCACTTCGTAGATGGACACCGGGCGGCCGAAGCCTTTCACGGTGATCTCGCCCTTGTCGCGGCACATGATGCGGTCCTTGATCAGCGAGAAGGTTTCGTAGGAGATCAGAATTTCACCGGGTTCTGCCAGGGACTCCAGGCGGCTGGCCAGGTTTACCTCTTTGCCGATGATGGTGTAGTCCATGCGGTTCTCAGCACCGAAGTTGCCGACGGTGGTGTAGCCGGTGCTGATACCCATCCGGATCTCCAGCGGTGTCTTGATGCCCTGGCTGCGCCATTTCTGCCGCATGATCTTCATGTGTTTGCGCATTTCTACAGCCATGGACACGCAGGCGAAGGCGTCTTCCTTCTGGCCCCGGCTGGTGGGGTCGCCGAAGAAAATCATGATGGAGTCGCCAACGAATTTATCGATGGTGCCGCCATATTTGAGGGCGACTTCCGACATTTCGTTGAAGTAGTGGTTCAGCAGTTCCGTCAGCGCTTCCGGCTCCATCTCCTCTGACAGTTCCGTAAAGCCCTTGATGTCGGAGAAGAACACCGCCAGTTTCTTGCGTTGCGTTTCCAGCCGCACGTCCCTTTCGCCGGTAAAGATGGACTGCCACACCTGCGGAGAGAGGTACTTGGACAGTTTGTGGGACAGGGCAATGGATTGCTCGCGTTGATTCTGGATCTGGGTTTTTGCCATCATCAGGGCACGTGCCTGCTGATGGGAATAGAACGCGGTCACACAGATATAGAGGCCAGTGGCGCTGATCGCAATAATACTGGTGATCATCGGCGACTGCAGCGACTCGGCGGGGCCCACAATGGCAACGCCGATGGCACCACAAGCCGCCATGATCATGGTGCCAAACAGCCACTGGCGGATGCCGCCCACGATCAGGCAACTAAACATCAGCATCAGCGCGACGGCGACCGAGGGTATGGCAATCAATCCAATGCAGCCGACGAATCCGCCCCCGATGGCACAGTCCGTTAACAGCATTTTCTGGCGAATACGGGAAGAGTTACGGAGAAAGGTGCGCCGGGTAAGTTGGTGGGCTATGTGAGGCCAGGTCAGGGCGCCTGAAAGCAACCACAGCATCCACAGGCCGAAGACGTCTTGAAGTACGCCCGAAACAATAATGCCGGCAGTCGCCGTGTACGCCAGTATCCTGCCGTTGTAGTCCGGCATGGGCGGGATGGCAATCGGATGGCTCGGCGCGTCAAGCAAGGTGGACTTGCTGGCACTGGTACTGGCGTTACGCAGGTCAATCGGTGCGCTCATCATTCAGAAACGGATCCGCCCGATGAGCATATCCCTGAACATCACCCAATCGCCCATAAGGCTGTACAGTGGATGTTTGAAAGTGGCGGGTCGGTTTTTCTCAAAACCATAGTGGCCAATCCAGGCAAACCCATAGCCGATAACGGGAAGAAGCAACAAATAGAGGAACTTGGCCGTTACAATGGCATAGAGTGCAACGAGGATGACCAGTAGGCTACCTATGAAGTGGAGTCTGCGGCAGTTTGTATCGCTATGTTCCTCGAGGTAGTACGGGTAGAACTCCGCGAAATTGCGGAATGTTTGCTGTTGGCTCATAAGGCGTCTACCGGCTCATTTATTCGTTTTTAAAGGTAGAGAGTACTTTTATGTCGTGGAAAGTACTTAGACTAAAGACTAACAGTAAACCATTTGTCCCACAATTCATACGGGCGTTTGGGCCCGAACTGACGTGACCACACCAACCACAGCGAGATGTTATGACAGCCGTAATGGATGCCTTGTTGAAACGGTCTTCGGAACCACGCCTGGTAGCGCCTGCGCCGGATCAGTCCACACTGGATAAAGCCTTTGCCTGTGCCGCCCGGGCACCCGACCATGCGCTGCTAAGGCCCTGGCGGTACCTGGTTATTGAAGGAGAGGAGGCATTGGATGCTTTGGGCGAACTGTTTGCCGCGACCTGTGGCGATGATGGTACGGATAAAGAGCGCAGCAAACTCCACAAGAAGGCATTGCGGGCGCCAATGGTGATTGTCGGTATTGCGTCCTACCAGACCCATCCCAAAGTGCCTGAGATCGAGCAGTCCATGTCGGCCGCTGTGGGTATGGGTTATTTGTTGCTGGCTCTGGAATCCGCCGGGTTCGGCGTTATGTGGCGTACCGGCGCCATGGCCTACAATCCAATGATCGCCCGTGGCTTGGGGCTGGACGACAACGAGGTCATAACCGGGTTCTTGTATACGGGTAGCGTAAATGAGAACAAGCCCGGCGTGCCAAGGCCTGAGCAGAAAGACTTTGTCAGGCGCTGGCCTGACTAGTTGCCGCCATGTTGCCCCCGCCACTGTCGCGGGGGAAACCCCTTGCCGCTTTACGCCCTTTATTGGCTTATCGAATGCCGCCGTACCTTCCCCAGCCCGCATCCCGCAACAACTTCTTAAAACTGGCATTGTGATTGCAGTATCTCTGTAAGAACGCACAAGCGGCAAAACGACCAACGCCGTGTGCAGGAATCGGAGGCACTATGGCAATTTCTCTGGACAAAGCATTAGGCATTCATCAGCACGCCCTGGAAGGCCGGGTAAGGCGTGCGGAGGTGCTGGCCAACAATCTCGCCAACGCTGATACCCCGGGCTATAAGGCTCGGGATGTGGACTTCCAGGCGATGATGCAGAAGGCTCAGGACAGCATGAGTGGTTTCGGCATGACCCGTACCCACGAGTCCCACATGGACACTTCGTCCATGGGCGCCGACAGCGAATTGCTCTATCGGGTACCTCATCAGCCGTCCGTGGACGGCAACACGGTGGATGCCCAGCAGGAGCAGACCCGCTTCATGCGTAACGCCATGGATTACCAGGCCAGTTTCCAGTTCCTGGACGGAAAGGTTTCAGGCATCAAAAAGGCACTCTCTGGCCAGTAAATCTGGGCGCAGCCATTAACTGAGGAGCACCATCATGTCCCTGGGTAATATTTTCGACATCGCCGGGTCCGGTATGACAGCCCAGTCGCTGCGGCTGAACACCACTGCGTCCAACATCGCCAATGCAGAGACGGCCAGTTCCAGTACGGACCAGACCTATCGCGCCCGCAAGCCTGTTTTCGCGGCGATACAGCAGTCCATGTTGAACCCTTCTCAGCAGGGCATGGCGTTTGGCAATGACGACGGCCCAGGCGCAGGTGTGCGGGTTGAAGGCATCGTCGAGAGCAATGCCGATTTGCAGATGCGCTACGAGCCCGATCATCCTGCCGCGAACGAGGATGGGTACGTGTTCTATCCCAACGTCAACGTGGTTGAAGAGATGGCGGACATGATGTCGTCGTCACGCAGCTTCCAGATGAACGTGGACATTATGAACAGCGCCAAATCCATGATGCAGCGTATCCTGACCCTGGGTCAGCAGTAACCGAGCGAGGATTGAATCATGAGCGTAGTGAATAACACCACAGACGCTTCGGATGTGCTGAGCCAGTTTCGAGTGCAGCAAGACCAGGCTAAGAGCGGAAGTGAGCTCGGTAAGAACGAGTTCATGGAATTGATGATCGCTCAGCTCAAGAACCAGAACCCTCTCGAGCCCCAGGACAACGGCGAATTTATATCCCAACTGGCGCAGTTCAGTTCCCTGGAGGAAATGCAGAGCCTGTCCGGCAGTGTCGACGATATGGCCAGTCAGTTCCGCTCCACCCAGGCACTGCAGGCCTCCGCAATGGTCGGGCGCACGGTGTTGGCGCCGTCATCCATTGGTGTGCTTGGCGCGGACGGTGAGATATCCGGTAACGTTTCCGTTCCGGCGACCACATCCGGGCTGAGAATCACCATTGAGAATGAATCCGGTGAGCAGGTTCGGCAGATTGATATGGGAGAGCAGCAGCCTGGCCAGACAGCGTTCAGCTGGGACGGCAAGGATGGCAACGGCAACAGTTTGCCACCTGGACGCTATAAGGTGGTGGCAGAAGCGTCATACCCCGGCGGGCTCGAGCAACTGGGCACCATGGTCAGCGCCAATGTCGACAGTGTGTCGCTGGGGCAGGGTGGCAGCATTACTCTGAACCTGGCCGGCATGGGCTCCATCGCGCTGCAAGATGTTCAGCAGATTAATTGATACTGGTGAAACAGTAAGAGGTGAAGTATGGCTTTTAACACAGGTCTTAGCGGCTTAAGGGCGTCATCGGTGGATCTGGATGTCACCGGTAACAACATTGCCAACGCGAGTACAGTCGGCTTCAAAAGCAGTCAGGCGCAGTTTGGCGACTTGTACGCCAGTGGCTTCCTGAGTGCCGGCACCAATCCGATTGGGGATGGTGTACGGGTACAGGATGTGAAACAGAACTTCGGGCAGGGCAATATCAGCTTTACCGACAACGGCCTGGACCTTGCCATCAACGGCGACGGTTTCTTTGTGCTGAATAACGGCGGTGAAGTGCGGTACTCCCGTGCTGGCCAGTTCGGTATCGACAAAGACGGCTTTGTCACCAACAACCAGAACATGCGGGTTCAGGGTTTCGTTGCTGATGACGACGGTAACCTTTCCGGTATTCGTGGTGATCTGCAGGTTGAAACCGATAATCTGGCGCCTCGCCGCACCACCAATCTGCGCTCGGACCTGAATCTGGATTCCCGGGAAACCGTGTTGGAGCGTCGGGTTGCTGATATGGGCGACTATACGGCCCCAGCCGGAGCCACCGGTTTTCCCTCTGAAACCTTCGAAATCACCTACGCAGATGGCAGTGTGGTGAGCGTACCCATCAACGCAGCGGGATCGACTGATTTCTCAGCGGCTGACGTCGTCGATGTGCTCAATGGGCAGGACGGTCTCTCTGCCTCCGCGACCACTACCTATGAGGGGATGTCTGAAGCGGATTTGAACGCCGCCATTGCGGCTGGCAACTTCAGCTTTGACCTTGCGGTAGGCGGGGTCACTGTTCCCGTGGACACGACGGGTGTGACCGATGCAGCTTCCCTGGTCAGTGCCATCAACAACGCCCAGGCGCCGACGATCTCGGCATCACTCACGGGCGGCAACCTGAGGTTGATCGACAATCGCGGCAACAACGTCACCGCCGGTTTTACCAGCGATGGCCCGAACCAGGCACCGGAGACAACCGTTGGCACGGTGAGGCCGCAGGCCGATCGTGAGATTACCGATATTGCATCAACCAGCGGTGCCACGAACCTCACGGACTCGTGGAACGCGCGTAACATCGAGATTACCAACCAGTTCAATCCACTGGATCAGCGTACTTACAACCACGCAACATCGACCACCGTTTACGACAGCCTGGGTAACTCTCACGAGATGACCCAGTTCTACGTGAAGCAACCGGCCCCAGGTAATGGTGTGGGTGTGAGTGAATGGTCCGTATACCTGCAGATCGACGGTGAATTCGTGGCCGGAACCGATCAGAACCCCTACCAGGCTCGTTTTGACCAGGACGGGGAGTTGCAATCGGTGAACGGTGACCCCAATGGCGAGATTCTGATCAGCGACTGGACGCCGAAGGATGCCGACGGCACTCCGAACGGCGCAGATGGCCCTCCGGGGCCGGGTGAAAATATCACCACGCCCATTCCAGAGCCTCCGACCACCTCGGCCTTTGTGCTGGACCTTGGCAATACCACCCAGTACGGCAGCAACTTTGGGGTAAACGACCAGCGTCAGAACGGCTATGCCACCGGTAGGCTGTCGGGTCTGGATGTGTCGGACCAGGGTGTTCTGTTTGCCCGGTACACCAATGGTCAATCCCAGTCCCTGGGCCAGGTCGCGTTGGCTTCGTTCAACAATACCAACGGTCTGTCGCCGGTGGGCGAAACCTCTTGGGTTGAAACCTTCGAGTCCGGCCAGCCGATTATTGGTGCGCCTGATACCGGAACCCTGGGGGCGATCAAGGCCAGCTCCATTGAGGAGTCCAACGTGGACCTGTCGGCGGAACTGGTAAACCTGATCATTGCCCAGCGGAACTACCAGGCCAACGCCAAGACGATTGAGACTTCCGATGCGGTTACCCAGACCATCATCAACCTCCGCTAGTTCTAAAATGTGAACATGGCACAACTCCTGCTTGAACATAGGAAAGACTGGAAACAGTCAATATTCCGGCAGGAGTTTTCCCATGGACAAAGCCCTCTATCTAGGAATGTCCGGCGCCAAGCAGAACATGCTTTCCCAGCGCGCCCACGCCAATAACCTGGCAAACGTCAGTACCACCGGTTTCAAGGCGGATTTCGCCCAGGCCCGCAGCATGCCGGTGTTTGGTGAGCACCATCCCACACGTGCCTATGCCATGGCCGAGAGGCCTGGAACAGACCTTTCCGCCGGTGCGTTGATGGACACTGGCCGCAAACTGGACGTCGCCGTTGAGGGCGATGGTTGGCTGGCCGTGCAGAATCAGCAGGGCGAGGAAGTGTTCACCCGGTCCGGCGGCATGCAGATCGACGTCAACGGCCTGATGCGTCTCTCCAGCGGAGAGATGGTGATGGGCAATGGCGGGCCGGTAGCGCTGCCGCCATTCGATAACGTGCAGATTGGCGCGGACGGAACCATTTCCGTGGTACCCGTCGGCGGCCCGCCGGATCAGCTGGTTGAGGTGGATCGACTGAAGCTGGTGAACCCACCACGGGACGCGCTGGAAAAAGGCGTAGATGGCTTTATTCGTCGCAAGGCAGATCAGGCGCTGAATGGCCCTGAGCCGCCCGATGCCACTATGCGCGTTGCGTCGGGGTTTCTGGAAAGCTCCAACGTGAACGCGGTGGAAGAGATGATCTCCAATCTGCAATTGTCCCGTCAGTACGAAATGCAGGTGAAGATAATGACCACCGCCAACGAGAATGCCGAAGCGTCGGCACGACTGTTGCAGAACCTCTGATAAACCCTATGAACATCGACCGGGTGAGCGCAGAAGCGGCAAAAATCGACCGCATTGAAAACGCCCCCGGCAAGGAGTAGACGACATGCATCCAGCACTTTGGGTCAGCAAAACCGGGTTGAGCGCGCAGGACACCAATATGTCCACGATCTCCAACAACCTGGCTAACGTGAACACCACCGGTTTCAAACGCGACCGCGCAGTGTTCCAGGATCTGCTGTACCAGATTGACCGGCAACCCGGTGGTCTGAATACCCAGAACTCGGAGCTGCCGTCCGGTCTCCAACTGGGTACCGGTGTTCGCATCGTCGGCACGGCCAAGCAGTTTTCCCAGGGCAACCTGGAAGTCACCGAGCAGCCCCTGGACATGGCAGTGAACGGCCGCGGATTCATGCAGATCCTGCTCCCGGACGGGCAGATTGCCTATACCCGCGATGGCCAGTTCCAGTTGAACTCCAACGGCGACATCGTCAACCCCGATGGCTACACCCTGGAGCCGAACATCAACGTTCCTGAAAACGCCACTAACATCACCATTGGCAAGGACGGCACAGTAACGGCTGTTACCGATGACCAGGCGGCTCCGGTGAACCTGGGCGAAATTACCCTGGTGGATTTCATTAACCCCCAGGGCTTGCAGGCAATTGGTCATAACCTTTTCAAAGCGACCAACGCCAGTGGTGATCCGGCGGAAGGTGTGCCAGGTCTCTTAGGCCTAGGGTCTCTGGAGCAGGGCATGGTGGAGTCCTCCAATGTGGAAGTTGTGGAAGAATTGGTTAACATGATTACCACCCAAAGAGCTTATGAGATGAACTCAAAAGTGGTCTCCGCGACTGACCAGATGCTCCAGTTTATTACGAATAATATAGGCTAACCATGAGAGGGCGCTGGGAGAAGAGTTATGATGCGTGCACGTCATGAAAACAGCAGATTGAGCCAGATCAGCTCGGTATTGATGGTCGCTGGACTGGTGATACTTCAGGGATGTACGGCGCTGAGCCGAGAACGTCCTGTGCCGGACGACCCCGCCTATACACCGGTTCGAGCGGATAAAATGATGCAGCGTGACCCCAACTCTGGCGCCATCTATCAGTCGGCCCGCAACTACAGTCTTTACGGAGATACTGTGGCTCTGAACATTGGTGATGTGCTCACAGTTAATCTGGAGGAGTCTACCCGCGCTAGCAAGAATGCCGACACCCGTATTATCAAAGACAATGAAATCACATTGCCCGAGCCAAACATTCTGGGCAAGAATAACTTCGGGATCGGTACTTCACTTAACAAAGAGCGTGATTTTAAAACCAGAGCCGATGCTGATCAGAGCAACAGTCTTGCTGGCAGCATTACAGTCTCGGTGACTGAGGTGCTGCCTAACGGCGTGCTGAGAGTAAGAGGCGAGAAGTGGCTGTCGCTGACCAATGGTGACGAGTATATACGCCTGACCGGTCTTGTTCGTCCAGAGGACATCTCGCCGGACAACACCGTGGCGTCCAATCGTATTGCTGATGCCCGTATCGCCTACGGCGGTACCGGTGATTTCGACCAGGCCAACCAGATGGGCTGGCTGGCGAGGTTCTTCAACAGTGAGTGGTTCCCGCTATGAAAATGCTGAGGTTTGGGATACTGATGATTGCGCTCTCCGTGATCGCAGCGCCTGTGCTGGCGGACCGCCTGAAGGACCTGGCGCGCATCAAGGGCGTGCGTAACAACCAGCTGGTCGGTTACGGACTGGTGGTTGGCCTGGATGGTACTGGTGATAAAGCGCCGTTTACCAACCAGACCTTTCGTAACATGATGACCCAGTTCGGCATTACCCTGCCGCCGGGCGTAAATCCCAAGCTTGCCAACGTAGCTGCGGTGACCATTACTGCGACTCTGCCGCCCTTCGCCAAGCCGGGTCAGGAGCTGGACATTACGGTATCGTCCATCGGCAACGCCGACAGCCTGCGTGGCGGTACCCTGTTGATGTCGCCGTTAAAGGGGGCCGACGACCAGGTTTATGCCATGGCCCAGGGTAGCCTGGTGGTGGGTGGCTTCGGTGCCCAGGGCGCCGACGGTTCGCGGATTACCGTAAACGTTCCCAGTGTTGGCCGGATTCCCAATGGTGCCACCATTGAGCGGGAAGTGATGTCGCCCTTTACCCGTGGCGATACCATTACGTTCAACCTGTTGCGGGCTGATTTCACAACGGCTCGCCGGGTTGTGGAGGCGATTAATGGTCAATTGGGCCCGGACATGGCGTACGCCCACGATGCCACCTCGGTCTCCGTCAAGGCGCCACGGGATCCATCCCAGCGGGTGAGCTTCCTGTCGATTCTGGAAAACATTGAGGTTAACCCGGCTGAAGATGCCGCCAAGGTGGTGATTAACAGCCGCACCGGCACCATTGTGGTCGGGCAGAACGTCAAGGTCAGCCCGGCGGCGGTGACCCACGGCAACCTGACCGTCACCATCGAAGAGAACCCCGAAGCCAATCAGCCAAACCCGTTCACCGATGGTGAAACGGTTATAGAACCCAATTCCCAGATAGCCATCACCGAAGACCCGGCCCGGATGTTCCAGTTTGGCCCGGCGGTCACCCTGAACGAAATTGTCCAGGCTGTGAACCAGGTAGGTGCCGCGCCCGGTGACGTGATGGCGGTGCTGGAAGCCCTCAAACAGGCTGGCGCCTTGCGCGCCGAGCTGATTGTGATTTAGGGGGGGGCGTGATGCAGGATTCCAGTCTCCAGAAAGCTCAGGTTTATACCGATTTTGGCGGTCTGAACGCGTTGAAGGCCCAGGCCAGGACCGACAAAGAAGCGGCGCTTGAGGAAGTGGCCAAGCAGTTTGAGGGCCTGTTCCTGTCGGAAATGGTCAAGGCTATGCGTAAGGCCGGTGATGTATTTGCGGAGGGTAACTATCTCAACAGCCAGCAGTCGGAGTTCTATCGCGAAATGTTCGATAGCCAGTTGAGCCTGACGCTGTCGCAAAAGCAGGGTACGGGGATTTCCGATGCCCTGGTGCGCCAGCTAAGCCGGCAGATTCCTGGCATGGATGAGAAGGGTGAACCGATGGCGGCCCATAAGACCGCGCTGGCGGATTATGACCGTAGTGTGCCGGTACTGTCGCCGCGCCTGCCTGAGCAGATGGACAAGGTAAATCAGGTGGCTGATGTCACCGCCAGCCGAGAGCCGGCGCCGGAAGCCAATACCGTCATGCCAAGCCGGTTCGACTCGCCGGAACAGTTTGTCCGTGAACTCTTGCCCGTCGCGGAAAAGGTAGCGGCGCAAAGCGGTATCAACCCACGAGTAATGATTGCACAGGCGGCACTGGAAACCGGTTGGGGCAGGCACATGATTGAAGGTGATGGTGGCTCGCCCAGCTTTAACCTGTTCGGCATCAAGGCAGACACCCGCTGGCAGGGTGAGTCGGTGAACATTGCCACCACAGAATTCCGCGAAGGTGTGCCGATGAACGAACGGGCCGCATTCCGGGCCTACCCGGACTATGAATCCAGCTTCCGGGATTATGTTTCATTCCTCGAATCCAATCCTCGCTATCGGGATGTACTGGCGGCGGCGGATGATCCAGAGTTGTTTGCAAACCGGCTTCAGGAAGCGGGGTACGCCACCGATCCGAACTACGGTGCGAAGATTCGCCGTATTATGAACAATGACTCCATGACAACCTTGTCCATGGGTACGCGTGGGGCTGAGGAGTAAGCATTATGGCAGGGCTTATCAATATTGGTCTGACCGGCATCCTCGGAAACCAGGCGGCTTTGAACACCACCGGTAACAACATCACCAATGCCAACACGCCTGGCTACAGCCGGCAGGAAGTGCAGTTTGAAACCCAGTCGGCGCAACGCACCGGCGCGGGCTCTATCGGTACCGGTGTCAGCATCACCGACATCCGTCGCCTGGCGAACGAATACCTGACGCAACAGGTGCGTGAAGACAGCTCGCTGTTTGGTGAGCAGGAAGCACTGAACTCGGAATTGTCGCGCCTGGACAACCTGCTTGGTGGCGAATCCACCGGCCTGAGCAATGCGCTGAACAATTTCTTTGCCAGCCTGCAGAATGCTGCTGAAGATCCGGCATCGTTGCCCCAGCGGCAATTGGTGTTGAGCGAAGCGCAGCAGGTGGTGAACCGGTTTGAAGCCCTGAATCAGGAATTCATTCAACAGCGGGAATCCGTGAAGACGCAAATGGAGCAGGGCGTCAAGGATGCCAATACGCTTTTGAAAAGCATTGCTGAACTGAATCTGGCGATCTCCGAATCGCCCGGTTTGGCCCAGGGCCGTGAACCCAATGAGCTGCTGGACAAGCGCGACGAAAAGCTGCGTGAGTTGTCTGAACTGGTCAACATCAGTGTGGTGCAGGCGGAAGGCAGCCAGGTCAATGTGTCGCTGCGCAATGGTCAGGCCCTGGTTGTTGGTGACAAAGCTGCACAGCTTGGAACCCGCGACAACGCGGAAGACCCGACCAGATTGGAGTTCATCCTGACGACGGGTGGCCGGACCCTGAATGTGGACAGCCAGGTCAACGGCGGCAAACTCGGCGGCTTGCAACGCTTTGAGTCAGAGGCTCTGCAGCCGGCCTTCGCCGAACTTGGCAGGGTTGCAATTGCCTTGTCCGAAACCCTCAACCAGCAGCATGAAATTGGCATGGACCTTGAGGGCGACCTGGGTGGTCTGTTTTTCAGCGACATCAATTCCCAGGCAGCCCAGCGTGGCCGGGTAATCGCCAATACCAATAACGGAGCGCCGCGGGACGCGCAACTTGCGGTCGAGATTATCGACAGCTCCCAGTTGCCTGCGGGCAGTTGGTCGTTGCGGTTTGGCGGCGACGGTCGGAATTTCGAGTTGGTGGATCGTGCCACGGGTGAGGTGGTTAACCAAGGTCGCCTGCCGGACCCGGTTCAGTCCGAAATATCCATGCCGGGGTTCAATATTCGTATTGAAGGGGGCACCTTCAATGCCGGTGACAGTTTCCTGATCGAGCCGACCCGAAACGCGGCCGCCAGTATCGGACTGGAAGTCAATCGTGAAGAGGATCTGGCATTTGCGAGCCCGGTAAGGGCGGAAGGTTCCGCCAATAATACCGGTGATGCCACTATCAACCAGGGCAAGATGCTGGATGTCAGAGACCCGTTTACCAATTCGTTGCTGAGCAATTTCCGGCAGGACGGGCAACTGGACCCGCCGCTGGACATCCAGTTCCGTGACGATGGCGGCCAGCTGGTCTATGACATTGTCGATGCCAACACGAACACAGTGCTGCAGGCCGGTGATGCCGCGGCAGTGCCTCCGGTCAATGTGTTCCAGGCCGGCCAGTCCAATAAGCTGTTCACTGAGGATCCGCGCTCGCCGGATTATCTGGGCTTTCAGTTCGAGATCTCCGGCAACCCAAGGCCCGGGGATTCGTTCAGCATCGATTACAACACCAACGGTGTGTCGGACAACCGCAATGCTGAGTTCCTGGCGGCGTTGGGAACCGAGAATACCCTTAACAACGGCAGCCAGAGTTTCGCCGAGGGCTACGCAGGGTTGGTGGAAGATATTGGTGTGAAAACCCGGCAGAGCCAGCTGGATAAAGACGCTGGCAGCACGCTGCTGGAGCAGTCGACCAATCAGCGGGAATCCGTCTCAGGCGTCAACCTGGACGAAGAGGCCGGCAAACTGATCCAGTATCAGGCGGCCTACAACGCGTCCGCCCAGGTGGTGAGCGTGGCCCAGGATTTGTTCAATACCCTGTTACAGAGTTTCCGGTAGCAGTGCGAGGTGATGTGACATGATCAGAATTTCATCACAACAGATATTCTCCGGCGGTATAAACCGGCTGCAGGAGCTGAATAGCAGCCTGAACCAGACCCAGGAGCAGATTTCGACCGGCAAGCGGGTCAATAAGCCGTCGGACGACCCGGTTGCGGCGGCGCGTATCCTGAAGCTTGATCAGGAGCTGTCCCGGATCGAGACCTACCAGCGCAACGCAGGGCTCGCAGAAAACCGGTTGCAGCAGGAGGAGAGCGCTCTGGCCAGTTCGGTGGATGTTATCCAGCGGATCCGGGAGCTGACCGTCCAGGCTGGTAACGGCTCGCTGTCACCGAATGATCGCAAATCCATCTCCTCGGAAATGAAAGAGCGCATCGGGCAGTTGGCCAACATCGCCAATACCCGTGATGCGTCCGGCGAATACATTTTCAGTGGCTTCCAGGGTTCCACGGCCGCCTTTGGGAAAGATGCGTCCGGTAGTTGGGTGTATCAGGGTGATGAGGGCCAGCGCGTGCTGGAGATTGATGACGGCGTCACGGTGCCTATCAGCGACCATGGTAAAGGCATCTATTCATCCATTCCCGCGGCGGTGTTTGCAGAGAGTGACCCCGGTAACGCGGCAGCGGCGCGAATAGACGGCATCGAGGTGGTTGACGAAGGGGGGCTTTCCACTGTCTCGCCTGATGATATTACCATTACCGTAGACACCGGGACCGGAACGGTCAGCGCGGTAAATAGCCGCACGGGGGCGTCGCTGACGGTTACACCAGCAGCGTACACCAGTGGTGAGCCATTTGAAGTTGCCGGGGTACAGGCGACAATCACTGACGCGGGCAATGGTGATGAATTCACTCTTCGCGCTGGTGAAAAACAGTCGGTATTCGCTACCATCGAGAACCTGATTGACGGCCTCGACAACATCGACAAGAGTTCACCGGCAGGGCAGGCCGCCTATGACGACCTGATCGCGGCCTCTCTGCAGAACCTGGACAGTGCGCAGGAAAGCATTGTCCAGAAGCAAACCGAGCTTGGCGGACGTCTGAACGCGGTGGACTCCACTAAATCGTTCCTGGAAGACTCGTCTGTGTACAGTGAGGACATCCGTTCGCAACTGCGTGACGTGGACTACGCCGAGGCTATCAGCAATCTGAGCTTCCAGAGCTTTGTGCTGCAGGCTGCGCAGCAGTCGTTTGCCCAGGTTTCCCAGTTGTCGTTGTTCGATCGCCTGTAAAAAGCCTGCCGGAACAAGGAAGTCCGGCACTTGTTATTGCTTTCAGATTCAACCTCAGTATAATCCCCAGCACTCTCCGATGGCGGCGTGGTGAAATTGGTAGACACGACGGATTCAAAACGCGCTTAGTGTTTTTGAATTTGGGAAAGAAAACGCTTGATAAAACATAGACTTGCAAGATTCTGTAAGTTACAGTTTGGCCAGTGTTTTTTGAAATGTGTCAGAATTGTGCCATCAGTGTAGAGAGTAAGATGCAGTTTTCGGCCTTCTGTCGGAATTGGTAGACGAGAGCGACTCAAACTCGCTTGCCGAAAGGCGTCCCGGTTCGAGTCCGGGGAAGGCCACCAAATCAGCCCCTTAGAGCCATTCTAAGGGGCTTTTCTATTGCCCGATGGAAAGTGTAGGGAAGGGCAGAGAAAAGGGCTTACAAAAGCCCTCAGAAGGGATGCTTTAACGTTTCATCTGATTTGCAGCTTTAGGTTTTATCTGACTGTGTCTTTCTGTGAAATCACCTTGGCTCTCTTCCCATTCACACCTAGCTTTGATGGCATCTTCTAAGCTGTGAAAAGCTCCTAAGTGCTTCGCTTGGTTCTTCCCGTTTTCCACTACAGAGCCCTTAGCAATCCATCGTTTTTTAGTGTTGCACCAGTACACACCAGTCTTACCGCTTCTGTTGTTTTTCCTGATCTTCTGGTTTCTGAGATTTTCCTGACAGGTAATATCTCTAAGGTTGCACCATCTGTTATCAATGCTATTACCGTTGATATGGTCTATGTGGTGTTCAGGCCAGTCACCAGTCATGTATAGCCAGATCAGCCTAGAAGCTGTGTAGTTAACTCCAAAGATAGATAACTGTACTGTCTGGTAGTTGTTGCGCTTGGTGTGGGTGTTGATAACACCTAATTGTTTACCCGCGTCCTGATTCCACTGTGTGAAGTTGCCGGGATGAAAGTAAACCCTCATATCATAGTCTAGTTTTTTTCTAGTGATGATTCCGGTATCAGGGTTATAGGTGATTAACTTCTTAAGTATGCATTGTGTTAAGTTTTCTCTATTTATTATTGTTCTTTTCATTTTCGAATTTCCTACTGTTCAATAGGAAATTCTCACAGTTTTCTAATCTGTCAAGGTTCAAAATATTATAAAAAATGTTTTTAACCAAGATTTACTGGTTTTTAATTTACTGATCGATTTTTGAAAGGTATTGGTCAATTAATGTGCTAAGGCGCTTTGCATACTCATAAGCATCTTCTAATGCAGTTATACAGAATGTTAAGTATTCCCTTTCTTCATCGTCCGGTATCAAGTCGATTTCTTTTTTTACTTCATAAACGTTTGCTTTTAGCTCTTGGTTTACGTATTCGAAATGGCTTATCGATCTTTCAAGTTTAGAAAGCGATATAGAAAGGCTCATGTGTAGCTCGTCGTCCACGATAATTGTGTTCAAAAGCGCTATTATTGATGGTCCATACCAGATGTCAGAAAAGTTTCCGTGTAATGTTTGAAACCCCTTATATATGTCTATAAATTTATCAAATTTTGGGAATTCGCAATATTCGACGACTTCATATTCATTGGTTTTATCGTTCTTCTCTGACTCTCTTCTTATCCAATAAGTTTCTTTCATTTCATCGATGGGGTTGATCAGATCCTTCGTCATCACCCTTTGAAAGCCGCGCAAATTAGCGGCAAGATGCTTTTTTCGTTTCTTAATGGGGAGATATGAGAAAGCGTAGTAGGTAACTCCCGTTGTCAATGCAACCAACGCTAAGTCTAGAAAAATTCCGGTAATGTCGATTTTGTCTGAAAAGTAAAATTCCATTCTGCCCCCAATTCCATAGGTTACAGGCATGGTAGCTAACCGGTAGTTATTCCGCTAGGTCTTCATAGTTGGCTTTGGTCTTCCTGACGCTTTTTTGCTTACCCTTGAACTGTTCGATTTCCTCTAGTGCGCCTACTTAGGCATTACCTAGTGCGGAATCATCGTTAGAGTCACGCATAGAGTAAACAAAGCCTTTTGAATCAGGGTATTCAAGGAAAGTTGGTTGAGTACACGTAAACCGTCTCACAGCCTCTGGCGCTGTTTGCACAGGCAGACGTTGTGCAAGGTTGGTTACACCTCCGCTGACGCTATAAACCCGCACGGTGGGGTTTCCGGCATGACCTTTAACCGAAGTATAAATGCCATGAACTCGATGAGATTTCCATGTAATCCACAGCAAAGGAAATCTCACCATCATTAAAAAGCGATACACCGAAGAGCAGATCATTAAAGCCATCACCCAGTACGAGTTGGGACCTAGGTCTTTTCTTTACCGTTGTTGATATCCACCACTTTAGAGCACTACGGTAGGACCAAATTTAGGACGGGTAGTTAATCCGTAAGAGGGTATACTGCCAATATCTGGTAGAAAATCTAAAATTCGTGTATGCCTTTTTTATTGTATTTATAGTGGTGGTTTGCTATAAGTCCATGGCAAATAAATTTTTTGGAGTTAGGTAAATGAGTGCAGCAATTACCAAGTACTACAACGCGCTTTCTGATCTGAAAGCCTTAAATGCTGAAATTGCTAAAATGGAAGAGTCCAAAGCACTCAAGGAAGAGTTAGAGTTTAAAGCAGCCCTTGAAAAGTTGATGGATGATTACTCTAAAGATGCAAAGGAAGTGGCTAAAATCATTGGTGGCTTTACTGGTACTAGCGGACGTTCTAAGCGTACTCCTAGCACTTGGAAAAACCCGCATACTGGTGAAACAGTTACTACTGCCGGGGGCAACCATAAGACGCTGAAAGAATGGCGTGAGAAATATGGTGCTGACAAAGTTGCAAGTTGGAAGCAGCCAGCTTAAGCACCGGATAGACCCGTGCTTGCGCTGGATTTCCAGCGCAAGCAATCAGTCGTGTTCGAAGCTCACACCGTAGTGCTCAGCCAGCAGTCTGGCTTGTTTTGATTCTCCTCCAATTTTTTGAAGAACAAAGCGAGTATCATCTTGAAGCCCTTTAAGCTCTGGGTGAAAGTCTCTTATGTTTGCAAGAAGTGAAACGGTGCTTCTAAACTCATTGGGACTCAAGTTACGCACCATCTCATCAACAGCCTTACCATCCAATTGCTTAAGAATCTCGACCTCTTCTCTTTGCGCGTGCCCGTTCTGAATTATCATTTTCTTAATAACATCTCTGGGTGTTGGCGGTGCCTTTCGTCTTCGATAATTTTCATCTAAGAGGTCTTTAAGCTCGGGTATCCATTCGACATCACGCATGTCTTCCCGCGTATTCGTGTCGAGCATTTTTATTTGATGAGAGTTTTGGTCTATGTAATGCCTTACAATTTCATTGCGTTCTTTAATTAATTCGAGTTTAGTTAATATCCTATAAGAATCGTTCAAATCCCATTTCGAAACGTTTTCTACGTTCCTACAAAAATTTTCAACATAGTCTTGAGCCCAATCTCTTACTTCTTTATCTGTCATTATTTTACTGTAGAAGGATTTTATAGATTTGGATAACTCTACGGTTGCTTCGTTGCGATCAATTTCGTCGATTTTTTCAATGAGCCATTTTTCAAAGAAAGGTTTATCTACGAAACCATCGACAACTGACTTTATGATAGATTCATCGAATTTGTCGAAAAACTCCTTCCCGTAATTAGCCAAGAAATTCAGCCGATCTGCATTCAATTTCTTTTCTTTGGCCTCTTCAGGAGTGAGACTTTCTGGTGATTCATTTGCAAAAAAGTCTGAAAAAGCAAGTGAAGAAAACTCATTCAAATTTAGAAGATAATCTATGTCAGGTAAATTTTCTTTCGACGCGTAAAAGCAATAATGAGCAAGGACTGATGTTTGAATGAAGTAATTTAATATAAGATTTCTGTGCTTTTGAATTTTTACCTTAGAGAGCATGTTTTCAGTTAATGCTCTGATTTTCTTAATTATTCTTACATTGGTTGTTTCTATTCTTTGGCAAAACTCAAAAATATATTGGTGATAATCTGTCTCAGGATAGCCTTTTAGAGCCATCAAAATAGCTTCATTCGGTGTTGTTTTAAATCTTATGTCGTAATCAATGACTTTTTCTCTATAGGTTTTGAACTGCTTTGTGTGAGTGTCATTCAATAGAATTACAACTTTGCAACCTCTTTTGCATTTTAGGTCATTTATAAAGCCAAGCGCTTCTTTTTCGTCGATTGTGGAACGTTCAAAGTCATCAATACATACAATGGTGTCTTTGATCATTGAGTTAGATACGGACGCAAAAATTGTGTCTACTAATGTTCCTGCACTGATACCAGTAGTTTGTATCAGTTGAGAGATTATTTTAGGTCCAAACTTTCCGGATACCTTTTTGTACTTCGTTACGCCTTCAGCGTGCTTCAGGTCTATCGTGTTGAGCTTGTTAAAGGCAATCTCAGTGCGCAAATCTTGAAGGTTCGAAATCCCGAACAGTGAAACATATGAATAGTAGGTAAGGCCGATAGCTCCTGCGTCTTCCTTTTGAAATTTTTGCTGTTGGGCTTCTTGCAAAGTCTCATCCCACGTGAAGGTTTTGCCTACACCCCAATCACCCCTAATGGCTAAAACCTCTGGTTCCTTTGACCGTAGAAATTCCCTGATCTGAGTTTTTATGACTTCCAGCGACACAGGCTAAGACTCCGTTTTGCGGACCAAAGGGTAGAGCCTATCAGAGAAGTCAGGGTATGGGGCGGTTGACGTTAGCCGATTAAATGATCATTGGGTCGTTTGCCACGTATAAGCATCAGCATAGACTGTACTTCATTGCGCTGTGCCAGCTGCTGTTCATCAATGATGCAACGATCCACGGTGATCGCAGGGCTGTGGCCAATCTTATGGCTGTCGATGGGTCCAATCTAGCCCCTGCGTTAAGGGCCGTCTGTGAAGCGGTAGCTGTACTAGCCTGTAGTAGTCCCCATTTAAACCGGACACCTTGGTAGAAGCAAAGGCCTAGGCATAGACCTAGTGCAAAGGAGTGTCCAAGATGGAGAGATCGGGAGTCATAAAGAGAATGCAGCACCGTCGCGGGTATTCGTCCGAGAACCTTTGGCCTTGCTCTCTGTCCTGTCACGGATCTCATCGGCTTATAATGTAATTTCCATATTCTGTCTTGGGTGATATATGTCGTGAATTATTCTTGTTACTCGCTGGCCGATTTTATTCAAGGATACACAACAGATAGTCAATCTATTGCGGTTTTCCGTAAATCATTGAATTAACGAACTAAACAATCGAGCTACTTTAATTTGTGCCGGTTGCCGTGACAAACCATCGGGCAAAATTCATTTCTGCTACTTTGGCCTCACCCGTCTACTATATTGGCCTGATAGGATTTCTATAATTTCATTACAAAGGTATTTATTTAAATATAATTTAGGTGGGTGTGTAAGGAATCTCGGAAGCACCAAAATGTTGATTGCGGTTGCTCGATTGACAAATTGAAGGAAACTCAGTAGTTCAGAGAAGAAGAAATAAAGCAATTATGAAAAAATACGGTGAAAAAATTAACAAATTTTTGCTGAATTTCTTCTGTTAAATTCTTTCACTCCAGATTTCAAAATTTCATTCAGTACATTTGGCTCTGTAACTAGTATCCTATAAAAGATGTAATGCTTTTCAATTTGCTTATCTGGATTTTTATATTTTATTCCTTTCCATTCGATAACTACATTTTTTGCAACGAAAAGTGCCAAAGATTCCCGGCTTGTTAATTTCTTCTCTTTGACGGAGGGGGCGTTTTTCAGGATACTCAAGTAAATCTCCAAAGCTTTTTGGTTATCTATACCATCTGTCTTATTAATAGCTGACATTTTATCTGTGATAAGCTTATGAATTTGGGCAATGAGTTTGACTAGATTGTCCGCATTGATTCGAATACGATTATTGTTTTCTACACCAATCGTGATTTCTTTCCTATCTCGCTTTTTGTTGTTTGTTATTACGTCAGATATTTTCATTTATATTGTAGTTAACAGTGTTATCAAAATAGTTTTAGTGAAATAGAGTGTAACTTTCTTTGTGAAAAACCTAATATTATATAATCATAAAATTTATTAAAAGTTTTAAATTTTCACCGTATTCGTATTTATATTTTTAATTTAAGCAAAGAAATCAAATGCAATGTAATTTTTAGCTGTTTTATATTTTTATTTAATTTTTCAAACAGAGCGGAAGATGTAATTAAAGCGAATGTAAAAGCCTAATTAAATTAAGTGAAAAATTAAGTTTAAATTTTCTCATTTACAAAACTTCTTACCATTATATATTTCATTGTATTTTTAAATATTGTAATTAGTAATAATGCTATACACCTCTTGCATTTCAAAAATAATAAGTTGTTTCTGTTTTATATAAAATGCATACCTATCATAGAGGATTCCTGAAATCTATATTTACCTACAATTTAATGTAGCTATACCTTAGCAATGGCGAATTTTACGACGTGAGGCGTAAAATTTCTCCATTACTAAGAATAGATACAATGTGGAAATGCGACTAGGGAGCATTTACGCAATAAAGTAAATCCTAAATTTCGTTTGGTTTTAGGCAAGTAATGTAGAATCCGATTTGCGTATCGCAAATCGACCTGTAATGCCTCGCCTCTCGACTTCGGCATTACACCAAATAATTTTTGCTTTCTGTGCAAACTGTTTAGCACAAAAATAAAACTTCTCATTGGGAGGAAAGGGCTAACGGGAAATGTCTTTAATATATATTATAGAAAGTTAAAGATGATTCCTGCCGTTAATGTAAAAGATAGATTTATTATCTTAATGAATTTGTAATGTAGAATATTCCTGAAAAGAAAGTATCTTGACAGATATTTAAATGGTGAGAGAATTAAGTACAAGATTAAAAGACAAGAAAAATAAGGAAATAAGATGAATAACATAATACATGTCTTGGACTCAATTCCCGGAACCCGTAAAACAAGTGGCGCGATTGAATACATAAATGAAAATCCCTCTAAGCCCATATTATATATTTGCGAATATAAATCAGAAATAGATAGGGTATGTAACTTAACGCATTGCGTACAGCCTAAATCAGCCTATGACGAAAATATTGAACGTTATCATTCAAAAAAAGATGACATTAAGCAGTTAATTCTATCCGGAAGATCAATTGCTAGTAGTCACGCACTTTTTGTCAATTTTGATGCAGAGATATTTACGGCAATAGAGAAGATCGGTTATGAGTTGATTCTAGATGAGGTTCTTGACCCAATCATCAAAGTCACTAGTAGATACAATTCAGCTGACTATAAAACGCTCGAAGATAGTGGCCACATCAAAGCTGCCGAGTCAGGTAAAATTCATTGGAGTTGGGATGTCGAAAAGGAAAGCGCATATGATGAGCTAAGGGAATTCTGCGAAACTGGGCTTCTGTACAAAGCTGGTGATCTCAATCAATTTCTCTATCTGGTGCCAATAGACCTTTTCAATAAAGCATCAAAAGTAACTGTTATGACCTATAGGTTCGAAGGTAGTTACCTTTATCAATATCTTTTAGTTAATGGTTTTCAATTTGTTCCAGAGACTAATATAAAATCTCTAAATTCAGCGGAACTGAAGAAACATATTAAAGAGCACATCATAATTTGTCATCATAAAGGAACGGATAAATTACGAACGATTTCTAAGGGAAGACATAAAACTAACGGTTATACATTCAGTTATAATTGCTATCTTAAAAATATCATTAACGGGAAAGTGTCAAATAGAGAGGAGTTTAAGAAATTTGTAAGCAGTCGACTTAATTTGGTTTTTAGGCATATCATAAACAACTACGACAATGCGTTGAGTGTTAGTAGCGTCATGTATACTTTGCCTAAAGAGTTCTCTGGCATCTCGCTTGTTGAAAAAGAGCATAAAGGTAAGGTGTTCAGAAAACGAATTTACAATGTCGACAGAAAAAAGACAATACCAGCTCCACGTATATCCAGTATCAAATGCTTTGTGCCTTTCAATTGTCGTGGTACAAATGAGTACAGTGATAAAGCAATATTAATACACTGTTATAATCATTTTGCTAATCCTGCAATTAAGTCGTTTTATAGAAAATATAAAGACCTTGAGATTGATGAAGAATCCCTTGCACTCAACACCCTAATACAATGGATTTTTAGGAGTCGTATCCGCAATTTTAAAAAAGGTGAGAAGGTGTATGTTTATTGTTTAAGTGAAAGAATGGAGAGTATTTTAAAAAAATGGATTGATAGCTTGTAAATACTAAGTTCAGTTGATAAAAAATTGGTCGCAGGTTTTTTGTGTTCAAAATTTTCATATTAAGATTTGCAAAAAGATAATTTTAATGATTGCTATATAGGAGAATAATAAAATGAAAAGTTGGATTGATGATAATGAAACTACGATAGATGAATTTTTGGACTATTTTAATAATGAGTTGATCGATGCTCAAAAAGAAATCGAGCTGAGTGGGAACTTAGAGGCGTTGGCACGTGAAATGCCAACGATTATATGCAAGCGTCTTTGTCAACTATCTGAAATTGAATCGCGGTTAGAGACACTCAATATAAAACTTATGGCGCTTAGAAGTAAAATATACCTACCATGCCGAGAACAACACAGTCCAAGTCGCGTATCCAGAGACCTTGATCGTAAAGTAGATGAGGGAAAGGAAGCGCATAAACTCCTTGCAGAGATTGATCACGTAACGCTGATTCGCGATAAATTTCTCATGGTTACGGAGGCGCTTGGCCTCAAAAATCTACAAATAGGAAAAAGAATAGACCTCATAACTGTTGGAATTAGTTGAATCTAGTTTCTGGATTAATAGAGGTTGCCAATATATTTATACATTTATATATTTAATGGTTGTTTTAATCGATATGCTGTCCGCAATTAATGTTGATTTTTTTATTTCAAATTAAATGGTTTGTATTATAAAATATATCTCATGTTAATGTGTTATTAATTCAGAGGGATATAGATTGGCTATCAAGCAGAGGGGTAATAGTTGGCAGGTTTCTATTACTCTTGATAAGCGTTATAGAAAGTCGTTTAAAACTCGTGTGGATGCGGAGCGATGGGAGTTGGAGGCTAAGCTTAAGTATGCAAGCGGAGGTAAAATATTAACCAAGAGTGAAGAAAAGATTGCTAAATCAAAACTTTTTATCACGTGGAAGCAGCTGGCAGATGCTGTTTATGACGAACGTTGGCAGCATCAGAAATCTTCACATACCCATCGTACTAATAGTTTGTATGTTGCTGAAATTCTTGGATTAGACACCCACGTCAGTGAATTAACCCAAGCAGATATAGACAGAGTTGGTAAAGTCATCAAGGAGGGAAAGGGGGGCGGTAAAGGTAATAGTTTATCAACTGTGAATCGTAAATATAGTGCTCTATCAGTAATGATTAAGTTTGCTCAAAAGAGAGGTTACATAGATAGGGTGTTTGAAATAACCAAGTATAAAGAGCCCGAGCATCGTATTAGATGGGTTAGTGATCAGGAAGAAAAACAAATTCTTGATTACTTCGATAAGGTAAAGCCTGTAGTTTCCGATATCGTCAAAGTGTTAATAGATACTGGCTTACGATGTGGGGAGCTTTGGAGGTTAACCGTTAATGATGTGAGTGACACACATTTGACGGTTTGGGTTTCCAAGGGCGGAAAACCACGGACCATACCTTTAACAAAGCGAGCAAGATCAGTGCTGAAAAAATACACAGAAGGGAGGGATAGCACAGAGAAGGTCTTCAACCAGTGGAACAACTGGAAGTTAACCCACTATTGGGGTAGAGTCCGCGCTCACTTGAGCCTGACGCAAGATGCACAGTTTGTACCGCACATCTTGCGTCACAGTTTTTGCAGCCGACTGGTACAGAAAGGTGTCCCCCTAAGCCATGTTCAACGTTTAGCGGGTCACAGTGACATCAGTACCACACTACGCTATGCCCATCTGAGCCAATCAGACTTGGATGAAGCAATTCTGGTACTGGAACAGTGAAAGAAAGTGTGTCAAAAATGTGCCAATTTTGTGCCAATAAGTGTCAAAAAAAGATAGCGAAAGCAACCAGTAGTGAGTTGCTATAGTCTGGAAAAAACGTTGAAAAACAGCATCATAGAAGTAAGGCTCAACACAAAACGTGCGGCTGGAAATTCTGACACGACGGATTCAAAATCCGTTGGGGTAAAACCCGTGGCGGTTCGAGTCCGCCCGCCGCTACCATTTAAGATCCGCTCAACGCGGTGTAAACAGTCCATCCAATGAACGTCTCTGATTTTCACTTTGATCTACCGGATGAACTTATTGCCCGGTATCCCCTCAAAGAGCGCAGTGCGTCCCGTTTGCTCAGTCTCGATGGGCTGTCCGGTGACATCAGGCACTTACGGTTTACCGATCTTCCAGGCCTGCTTCAGCCGGGCGACCTACTGGTCTTCAACGACACACGGGTGATTCCCGCTCGCCTTTTTGGCCGCAAGGAAACCGGTGGCCAGGTGGAAGTGCTGGTTGAACGTGTCCTTGGAGAGCAGGATATTCTCGCTCACGTACGGGCCTCCAAAGCTCTAAAAGAAGGCCAGAAAGTGCTGCTTGAAGATGGCACGTCGTTACGCATGAACGGTCGGGATGATGCGTTGTTTCATCTGCACTGTGACAGCGACGAGCCGGTCCTTGATGTTCTTGAGCGCATTGGCCACATGCCGCTGCCTCCTTATGTTGACCGCCCGGATGAATCCTCGGACCGCGAACGCTACCAGACGGTGTACGCCCGGGAAGCGGGTGCTGTGGCGGCTCCGACCGCAGGTCTGCATTTTGATGACCGGATTCTGACTGAGCTTGAATCCATGGGCGTTGAAACCGCGTTTGTGACCTTGCACGTAGGCGCTGGTACATTTCAGCCGGTGCGGGTGGAAGGTATTGAAGACCATGTCATGCACAGCGAGGTGGCCCATGTACCGCAAGCCACGGTTGATGCGGTGAATGCGGCTCGTGCCCGGGGCGGTCGTGTCATTGCCGTTGGTACCACCTCGGTGCGATCCCTGGAATCGGCCAGTCGTGGCGGGATGGTTCGACCTTTTCAGGGCGAAACCGACATTTTTATTTACCCCGGCTACCGTTTCCAGGCCGTGGACGTCATGGTGACGAACTTTCACCTGCCGGAGTCGACGTTGATCATGCTGGTCAGCGCCTTTGCCGGCTATCAGAACGTGATGTCGGCCTATCAAGCGGCTGTCGCCGAGCGTTATCGCTTTTTCAGTTACGGTGATGCGATGTTTATCACCGCGCAGGAGCCAAGCCTGGGCGCCCTTTCATCCTGTTCAGGCAAGGGCAGCCGGAATCCGGAGAACAATGATGAGTGACCAGTGTTATATGTCCTTTGAAAAACTCGGGGACGATGGCCGTGCGCGACGCGGACGCCTGACGTTTCCCCGGGGCACGGTGGAAACCCCGGCTTTCATGCCGGTGGGCACCTACGGCACCGTCAAGGGTATGCTGCCGAGGGACATCAAGGATATCGGGGCCGAGATCATTCTTGGCAACACCTTCCACCTGATGCTGCGGCCGGGTACGGAAGTAGTGAAGGCCCATGGCGATTTGCATGACTTTACCCAGTGGCAAGGCCCGATCCTCACCGACTCCGGTGGCTTTCAGGTCTTCAGCCTTGGTGAGATGCGAAAGATCACCGAAGCGGGCGTGACGTTCCGGTCGCCAATAGACGGCTCTCCGGTAGAGCTGTCACCGGAGATTGCCATGCAGGTGCAGCGGGATCTCGGGTCGGACATCGTGATGATTTTTGATGAGTGTACGCCGTACCCGGCCACCGAGAAGCAGGCGAGTGAGTCCATGGAGCTGTCGCTGCGTTGGGCGGCGCGGAGCAAGCAGGCACATGCTGATAACCCGGCCGCGCTGTTCGGCATCGTTCAGGGTGGGATGTACGAATCGCTGCGGGACCGATCACTGGAAGGGTTAACGGAGATTGGATTTGACGGCTACGCCATTGGCGGATTGTCGGTGGGCGAACCCAAAGAGGATATGATCCGTATCCTCGACTACCTGCCACCAAGAATGCCGGAAGACCGCCCGCGCTACCTGATGGGCGTAGGCCGGCCCGAGGATCTTGTGGAAGCTGTGCGCCGTGGCGTAGACATGTTTGACTGCGTAATGCCCACGAGAAACGCCCGCAACGGTTACCTGTTTACCTCCACCGGCATCATCAAGATCCGCAATGCCAGGCATCGGCACGATACCGCGCCGCTGGACGACCAGTGTGACTGCTACACCTGTGAGAATTTTTCGAGAAGTTACCTGCATCATCTCGATAAATGTGGAGAAATGCTCGGCTCGCAACTCAATACGATCCACAATCTGCGTTACTACCAGAACGTGATGGCTGGATTGCGTGGCGCAATTGAAGCAGGTACATTGTCGGACTTTATTAGCGACTTCTATGCCCGCCGGGGTGAAACCGTGCCGCCAATGGCGCAGTGACTGCGGGATAAGCCGATTCTGAACCGCTACCTGAACTTTTCTTAAAAACGGAGATAATCAATGAAATCGATCAAGTTACTTGTTGCTGCACTCTTTGCTGCGATGCCGGCACTGGCCATGGCACAGGACGCGGGTGCCCAGGGCATGGGAGTGATGGGGCAGGTGATCTTCTTTGCCGGCTTTATCCTGATTTTCTATTTCCTGATCTGGCGCCCTCAGTCCAAGCGAGCAAAGGAGCACAAGGCGCTGATGGCCGGCCTGGACAAAGGCGATGAAGTGGTTACCTCTGGCGGCGTAGCTGGCAAGATCACCAAGGTTGCCGATGATTTTATCGTGGTTGAAATCGCCGACAACGTTGAAGTCAAGGTTCAGAAAGTTGCTGTTGCAGCGGCACTTCCGAAAGGAACTCTGAAGGACATCTGATCGACCGGTTTTCGACTCAGGTCTGAATTTGCCACGCTGAAACATCACCGCCGGTCCATTGGCCGGCTTAAAGGGACCTCATGCTGAACAAGTATCCGCTCTGGAAAAACCTGGTTATCGTGATCGCGCTGGTGATCGGGTTCGTCTATGCCTTGCCTAACGTCTTTCCCGACGATTTCGCCGTACAGATCACTGGTGCCCGGAGCAGTACCGAAGTCGATCAGCGGATTCTCGACAGGGCTGTTGATGCGCTCGAAGCCGACGGAATCCAGGTTAAGGAATCCGAGTTGCAGGAGCGCGACGCACTGATCCGCCTGAACGATGCCGAATCCCAACTGAGAGCCCGGCCGATTGTGCAAGAGGCGCTTGGCAGGGACTATCTGGTGGCGCTGAATATGGCCCCTTCCACGCCGGAATGGCTGGAAAGCGTTGGTGCCGGCCCGATGAAGCTTGGCCTTGACCTTCGGGGTGGTGTTCATTTCCTGCTGGAAGTGGATATGGAAACAGCCGTCGACCAGCGCCTTGAGGCCATGTCTGGTCAGATCAAGCGTGAGTTACGTGAAGAGCGTGTTCGCTACCGTGGTGGCGATGTGGAAGGCAACCGTTCCATTGTTCTGAGTTTCCGCGACGAAAGTTCCCGCAGCGAAGCGTTTGACCTGATCCGCGACCAGTACAACCAGTTCCTGTTAGACGAGCGGACTGAGGAAGGTGAGTATCTTCTGGTTCTGTCGATGTCGGAAGCCGAGGTGAAGTCCATACAGGACTACGCGCTGGAGCAAAACCTGACCACCATCCGCAACCGGGTGAACGAGCTTGGTGTGGCGGAGCCTTTGGTGCAGCGCCAGGGAGCGGACCGCATTATTGTGGAATTGCCCGGTGTGCAGGATACCGCTGCGGCCAAGCGTGTACTGGGTGCTACGGCCAACCTGGAATTCCGTCTTGAGGCCCGTCAGGATGCCTCATCCGCTGATATCGAGACGTTCCCGTTCCGTGACAACCCCAACCGTGAAGCCCGTCTCGAGCGGGAGGTGATCGTCACCGGTGACAATGTCTCTAACGCACAACAGGCGTTCGACGAGAACGGCCAGCCACAGGTCAACATCACCATGGACTCGGTGGGCGGCGACTTGATGAACCGCTCAACCCGCAACGCCATTGGGCGTCGCATGGCGGTCCTCTTTATCGAATACCGGACAGAAACGGAAGAAGTGGTTGTGGATGGTGAAACCCGCACGGTCGACAACCGCGTTGTCGAGAAGGGTATCATCAGCCTGGCGACGATCCAGTCTGCGCTGGGAAGCAGTTTCCGGATTACCGGACTGGATTCCATCCCTGAAGCAGCGGAGTTGGCCTTGCTGCTGCGGGCCGGTTCGTTGGCCGCGCCAATGTACTTTGTCCAGGAGCGGACGATTGGTCCCAGCCTTGGGCAGAAGAACATTGATGCCGGCATGATGTCGGTCCTGCTCGGCTTTGTGTTGGTCCTCTGCTACATGGTGGTGTACTACCGTGGCTTTGGCGTTATCGCCAACATTGCGCTGACGCTTAACCTGATGCTGCTGATCGCATGTATGTCGATTCTCTCCGCAACCCTGACGTTGCCGGGTATTGCCGGTATCGTGCTGACAGTGGGTATGGCGGTTGACGCCAATGTGCTTATTTTCGAGCGCATAAAGGAAGAGTTGAAATCGGGCATACCGCCGCAGTCGGCGATAAACTCCGGTTACTCCCGGGCCTTCGTTTCGATTTTCGATGCCAACATCACCACCCTGTTGGTGGCGGTGATCCTGTTCGCCATGGGGTCCGGCCCCGTGAAAGGGTTCGCGGTGACACTGTCGATCGGTATTCTTACGTCGATGTTCTCCGGGCTGATGGTCAGTCGCAGCATCGTAAATCTTGTATACGGCGGTCGACAGGTTGAAAAGCTGTCGATTGGGGGGAAGCTGGCCAATGTCTGAAGTAGAGAAGAAACCTATCGATTTTATGGGCTTTCGGAAGATAGCTTCCGTTGTGTCCATTGCGCTGGTTGTTGCGGCCATTGCGTTGCTGGCAGTGCGCGGCCTGAACCTCGGGCTGGATTTTACCGGTGGTACCTCCGTTGAGCTGGAATACCAGCAGGCACCCGCCTTGGACAATGTTCGCCAAACCCTGGAGAGCGCGGGATACGAGCAGTTCGTGGTCCAGAACTTTGGTTCGGATACCACGGTGCTGGTGCGAATGGCAGAGTCCGAGAACGACCAGTTGGCCGCTGAAGTCACGGCCGCGCTGTCGGCCGGTGGTAACGAGCTTGAGCTGGTGAGCTCCGAATTTGTCGGCTCCCAGGTTGGCGACGAGCTGAAGGAAGACAGTGGCCTGGGTATGCTCATCGCGCTGGCAGTTGTGCTGATTTACGTTGGCATGCGGTTCCAGTTCAAATTTGGCATTGCCTCTGTTGTGCCCCTGGCCCACGACGTCATCATCGTGTTGGGTGTGTTTGCGCTGTTCCAGTGGACGTTTGATCTCAGTGTCCTGGCGGCGTTGCTGGCGGTTATCGGTTATTCCCTCAACGACACCATCGTGGTGGCAGACCGGATTCGCGAGAACTTTCGCAAGATGCGTGAAGGGGGCTCCGAGCACATCATCAACGAGTCCATTCATCAAACCATCAGCCGGACCATCAACACTTCAGGTACGACATTGGTGGTTCTGTTCGCCTTGTATTTCCTGGGTGGTGAAGCGATCAACAACTTTGCGCTTGCTCTGATCATCGGTGTGGTGGTGGGTACCTACTCATCCATCTATGTGTCAGCAAACCTGCTGGTTGCCCTGGGTGTTGCACGGGAAGACCTGATCGTTCCGCCGAAGGAAGGTCTTGCGGGGCAGGAAGAGGAAGAAGAGCAGCCGCCCGAGTGGCTGAATCGGATGTAAGCCGTCGGTCAGCCATAAAAAAGCCGCAACCCCCATTGGGTGTTGCGGCTCAGATTGCTGACGAACCCCGGTTTTCCGGGGTTCGTTGCATTTGGGTGTTTTAAATTCAATTGGCGATGGATTGAGCCCAATATTCCCGATCGGATTGCCAATACGCCAGACAAGCCA